>Ga0209515_10000797_pt1 | contig 54839 bp, 63 predicted proteins | sample Subgroupgradi54m_FD_187454 | JGI IMG/M metagenome (GOLD analysis project Ga0209515, IMG submission 187454) | Subsurface groundwater microbial communities from S. Glens Falls, New York, USA - GMW60B uncontaminated upgradient, 5.4 m (SPAdes)... ... | reverse complement strand
GTCTCTTCTGCACTCCGGCGCGTCGCAGAAAGTTACCAGTGACGTCATCGCTCATGTTTCCTCCGAAATCCAAGACGGTATGACCACGCGCGAGATTTATCAGCACGCATTTGAAATACTTCATCGCGAGGAAAAGCCGGTGGCCATGAAGTATTCTGTTAGGCACGCCATCATGGAACTCGGGCCAAGCGGTTTTCCTTTTGAAGATTTCGTGGCTGAAATTTTCAGGGCAAAAGGTTTTGAAGCTGTAACCGGTCAAGTGGTCAAGGGCTTCTGCACATCCCACGAAATAGATGTTGTGGCTTGGAATGATAAAAAACTGATTATGGTTGAGGCAAAGTTTCATAATGAAACGGGAATGAAATCGGATTTGAAAGTTGTGCTCTATGTTAAAGCGCGGTTCGATGATTTGAGAAAAATTAAGTTTAACTACGGTCATGAAAGGGAATTGGACGAAGCGTGGCTTGTGACAAACACCAAGTTTTCTTCGACTGCTATCGAGTATGGTTCGTGCCAAGGTGGTCTGACTATGATCGGCTGGAATTATCCGCCTGTTGGTAATCTTCACGATATGATTATAGAATCAAAACTTCATCCTCTGACCTGTCTTGTTTCTATGAATGGCCGAGAAAAAAAAGCTCTCTTAGATCAAGGTGTTGTTTTGTGTAAAACTATAAAAGAAAACCCCGACTTGCTTTCGACTGTTGGTATGACTTCGGAAGAAAAGAAAAAAGTTTTGGAAGAAATAGAAAGTTTGTAAATAAAATAATGTCACTGACAAAAGAAGAAAGATTTGAAAAGATGAAGGAAATTCGTGATGAGCTTTTGGTTTTCAAGAAGTCGCCTCTTTATGAATACAGACTAAAAAACAAATATTTTCCCGTGGTCGGTGAAGGCAGTCATATGGCCAGTATTATGTTTATAGGAGAGGCCCCCGGTCAAAACGAGGCTGAAACAGCCAGACCTTTCTGCGGGCGTTCTGGAAAACTTTTGGACGAAATGCTGGCTTCTATAAATCTAGATCGCAAAGATGTTTATGTTACGAATGTTGTCAAAGATCGTCCACCGGAAAATCGCGACCCGACAGGAGATGAGATAGAACTTTATGCGCCTTTTCTTGTTCGCCAGATTGATATAATCCAACCAAAAGTTATCGCAACTCTAGGTCGTTTTTCCATGGATTACATCATGAATCTTCAAACACTGGGTGTTAAAAATACCCAAACACCCAGTGTTGGGAAATCAATAAGCAATATGCATGGTAGGGAGTTTGTAGCTAAGGCAAGTTATGGTAAGGTAACTATCGTGCCTTTGTACCATCCAGCCGTGGCTCTATATAATGGAAGTAACAAAGCCACTCTTTTAGAAGATTTCCAAGTTTTGAAAAAATACACATGAAATCAAAAGGTAAAATTAAGACAGAATGGAATCTCTCCCAGTTTTACAAATCTCTGGACGATTCACAAATAGAGAGAGATATTGCTTCTGCTGAAAAAGCTTGCAAGATTTTTGCCAAAAAGTACAGAAAATCAAGCGGCTATCTGAAAGATGAAAAAGCTTTGGCCAAAGCTTTGCATGATTATGAAAAGCTCTCTGATATGCCCATGTCCCGAGCCCCTATGTACCTGCATCTTCTTCTCGATACTGATTCGGAAAATCAGAAAGCTAGAGCTCTGTCAAACCTAGTTTCTCAGAGATTCCAAAAACTTTCAAACGAACTGGTATTTTTCGATGTAAATCTTTCCAAAATTTCTAGAAACCTACAAGCTAAGTTTTTGAAAAGCAAAAAACTTCTGAAATACAGATATCTTCTAAAAAAAACCTTTGAAAACAGCAAGTTTGTCTTAACAGAACCGGAAGAGAAAATCCTTACTCTTAAATCCCTTCCGTCTCATGGCTTATGGAATGATATGGTGGACAAAATAATAAACAAGCAAACAGTTGAGCACGATGGCAAACAGATCCCTGTATCAAAAGCTTCAAACATAATAAAAGATCTCTCTTTGCAAAAAGACAGATTGGTTTTAAATAACAAGATCTTAGAAAAATATTATCAAATCAGTGATATTGCTGAAGCAGAAATAAACGCCGTAGTTATAAACAAAAAAATAAATGATGACCTTCGTGGATTAAAGGAAGCCTATGACGGAACTATTTTGGGATATGAAAATAATAAAAAGAGTGTTTTAAATCTAGTCAAAACCGTATCTGATAATTTTGCTGTCAGTCAAAAGTTCTACAAAATAAAGCAAAAAATGTTAAAACTGCATAAACTCTATTATTGCGACAGGTTTGCTCCGGTTGGAAAAACCAAAAAGAAAGTTTCTTTTGATCAGTCTTACAATATATTATTTAAACTTTTTGCATCTATAGACCCTGATTTTGGAAATATTTTGAAAAGATTTGCTGACAATGGACAGATTGATGCTCATCCAAAAGTGGGCAAGAAGGCAGGTGCTTATTGTTCGGGTGAGCACAAAGTTCCGACATTTATACTGCTCAATCATACCGATAGCTTTGAATCGTTGATGACTTTTGCTCATGAGATGGGGCATGGTATTCATACAGAATTTTCTAAGACTCAACCGGTTTTTTACGAACGATATTCTACTTCTACTGCGGAGGTGGCCAGCACTTTGTTCGAGTCTTTTCTTTTTTATAGCCAGCTAGAAGAACTTTCCGAAGAAGAAAAAATCATAGCTCTTCATGATAAAATCCAAGATGATATTCAAACTATTTTCCGCCAAATTGCTTGCTTTAACTTTGAAGTTGAAATGCATAAAACCATAAGACAGAAAGGCAACATGTCCAAAGAAGAACTGGGAGCGGCCATGAATAGGCATATGAAAAGTTATATTGGAGATGTTGAATTATCCGAAAAAGATGGATATTTTTTTGTTGGCTGGCCTCACATACGCAGTTTTTTCTATGTCTATTCATACGCCTTTGGTCAGTTGGCAAGCAAAGCACTCTATGAAAAATATAAAGAGGATAAATCTTACATAAAAGAAATAAAGAAATTTCTTTCTCTCGGCGGTTCCATCAGTCCGGAGGATATATTCAAATCTATCGGTGTGGATGTGACCAAACCTGATTTCTGGCTAAAAGGTATCCAAAGTATAGAATCTGACATTGCTCTGCTCGAATCTCTAGTTAATAAAAAATCTAAAAAGTAGTATAATCTGAAGATGACATCTAACGAGATTCGTAAAAGATTTTTGGATTTTTTTGAAAAGCGTGGACACGTCATTATTCCTTCGGCTTCTCTAGTGCCAGAAAATGATTCAGGGGTACTTTTCAATACAGCCGGCATGCAACCTCTCATACCATATCTTTTGGGCAAAGAACATCCAGCCGGTAGGCGTCTGGTTAACTCACAGAAATGTGTTCGTACTCAAGATATAGAGAAAGTTGGCGACAACACTCACGACACTTTTTTTGAAATGTTGGGCAACTGGTCGCTTGGAGATTATTTCAAAAAAGAGGCTATAGAGTGGAGTTATGAGTTTTTGACTTCTAAAGAAGAAGGGCTTGGATTGGATCCAAATCGGCTTTTTATTACTTGTTTTGAAGGAGACGAGAATGCTCCGCGAGATACAGAATCAGCTGACATTTGGAGAGAAATTTTCCAGAAAAATAATATAAAAGGGGAGAGGATATATTTTCGACCAGCAGATAAAAACTGGTGGAGCGTGGGGGATGATGGACCGTGCGGACCAGATACGGAAATGTTTTATGATTTGATTGGAGATAAAACAGCCGGTATGATTCTAGATCAGTATCTTAAAGCTGATGATGATCAAACAATAGTTGAGGTTTGGAATGATGTCTTCATGGAGTATATTAAAAAAGACGGAAAGATTATTGGAAAACTAGAAAAGAAAAATGTTGATACAGGTGCTGGCTTAGAACGCGTGGTTATGGCTATACAAAATAAGACAAATATATTTGACACTGATTTATTTGAATCACTAATATCTCAAATTAAAAAAAATGCGAAAATAAGTGATTCTGTTTCAGAAAGAATTGTTTCAGATCACATCCGCACTAGTGTTTTTATGATTGCTGATGGTGTCGTTCCCTCAAACACAGAACGTGGCTATATATTGAGACGGCTTCTGCGTAGAGCTGTCAGGCACGCTGACATACTAGGTTTGCCAAAAGATTTTCTGCCTGCTCTGGTACCTCTGATTGCAAATGTTTATAAAGGTGTATATGAAGAAATAAGTTCGCAACAGGTTAAGATTATAGATGAAACAAAGAAAGAGTTTGATAAATTCCAAAGAACTTTAGCAGATGGTCTGAAACAATTTGAAAAGGTCGCCATAAAAGATATTTCTGGACAAGATGCATTCTTGCTAGTTACCACATACGGTTTTCCTATAGAAATGATAGAGGAATTAGCCAAACAGAAAAACATTTCTGTTGATACGGCTGGTTTCAAAGAGGAAATGCAGAAACACAAAAATTTGTCTCGCTCTGGAGCGGAGCAAAAATTTAAGGGAAAGTTATGATAGAATATACGCATGTCTATTTTATCTTTCCTAAAGAGTGAAGAGGAGACATGCCTTTTGGTTGATATTGGCAATGGAAGCATGGCTTGCGCGCTGGTTTTATTTGCCAAAAATAAGAAGCCGAGATTTTTGTACAGTATTGAGCGGCCGTTTATAGTGACAGAAAAACCTGATATTAGGAGACTTTCTGATGGTATGGACACCCTTCTTGATTCTCTACTTTCCACTATAATAAAAAAAAGTAAAAGCTTGTCTTATGTGGTCGTATCTTTTTCATCGCCTTGGTTTGTATTAAAAACTAAAAACATTCATCTGGAAAATAATATCCCGTTTACTATTACTAAGTTTTTTATAAACAGTATTGTTTCCAAAGAAGAAAAAATTTTTAAAAAAGAATTACTAACTGAATTTTCAGGTAGCAAAGATAGGCGATTTAGTGCTATTGAACAAAGCCTTGTCCATACCACTATCAACGGTTACGCAGTAGAAGATGTTATTGGCAAGAAAACCAAATTTTTAGATGCTTCAATATTTCTTTCAGCTATTGCAACAAATATAAAAGAAAAAATAGTCAATATCATTTCAAAACAGACTCATATTCCAGAGGATAAAATCCTATTGCATTCCTTTCCTCTGGTTCTTTTTTCAGCGGTTAGAGATAATTTTACTAAGAGCCAAGATTTTATTTTGATGGATATTACTTCGGAATTGACAGACATGACCCTTGTCAGCCATGGGGTTATCAGTAAAAATATATCTTTTCCTTTCGGCCGCCGTTCTATCGTTCGCCAAATTGCCAAGACTTTCAATATTTCTCCAGAAATAGCCGAATCTCAACTCTCTATGTATATTTCTGCCAAGATTGATCAGACTGGCCTAGAAACCATGCAAAAATTGATGCAAGATTTGGAAAAAGAGTGGTCTGTTTATTTGGAAGATACCTTGCAGTCGCTTTCAGAAAATATGATTTTACCAAAAACGATATATATAACTGCAGACAATGATACCACACCTATTTTTATGGATTTTTTAAGTGGGAAAAACATAGAAATCGTGCACATAAACAAAGAAGTTCTATCGCCTTTTTATCAGACTGATTCAAAGATAGGAGAAAATGAATTTATTACTATACTGGCCTTGTTTTATGACAAGCTATTTAAAAACCAATAACCTTATTGGTTGACCTGCCACGTTGACCAATAGGATAGAAAGATTTATATTTAAGGGATGATTGGGGATTTAGCTCATGTTTGTAATAGAGGTGTTGAGAAAAGAAAAATTTTTCTTAGCGAAGCTGACTATTTTAGATTTGTGATGAATCTACTCTGTTTGAATAATAAAGGAGGAAAAATAAGAATACGCAAGGGAAATCCATTGGAAGATATTAATGAAATATTATCTGGAAGGGAAAAATTAGTAGAAATTTTAAAATGGAGTTTATTGCCAAATCATTATCATTTACTTTTGTATGAATTTTCTGAAGGGGGGATTATAGAATTTACCAAGCGTCTAGGTAATGCCTATACAAAATATTTCAATACAAAAAATACAGGAAGGAAGGGTTATCTTTTTCAAAATAGTGCAAAAATAATTCCGATTGAAAATAATAGCCAATTTCTATACATACCTGTTTATGTTGATTTAAATTGTTCCGATTTAAAATTTCCAGATTGGAAACAAAAAGAAAACAATGATGCTAAAAAGATACTGGAATTTTTAAAAACATATCGTTGGTCTAGTATTCGTAATTATTTTGGAGAAAGTGAATTTGATAATGTAGTTAATAAAGATATTTTTTACGAATTATTTGATACTGATATAAAAGATTATGAAGAGGAATTGTTGGGTTTTCTCAAAGACCCAATCAGCCAAGATTGGTCATTGGTCGACGTGGCAGGTTGACCAATTTTTATTTTAAAAATCAATAAATTCAATAAAGTTGTGAACATATTTTGTTTGCAAAGAAAATAATATGGTTTACAATAAGGTAAATTATGCCTAAGAAAACTTTTGTCCAAGATGTTATTCCTTCGAACAAGTCTATTCGTAATGTAACTTTGTCTTCTAAGTTTAAAAAATATCAAAAGGAAGAAGCTGTTACATACGAATATGATGAGCCGGTAAAACCATCTAAGACCCTTTTGTACGTTTCCATTGTCCTGTTTATACTTGCGGCAGCCTTTGGTGTATCGGCTTTGTTTAAAAGTGCCATAGTACGTGTCACTCCAAAACAAGAAGTTAGAGTTTTGAACAGCAATTTTAGAGCTTTGAAAAATATCACTAGCGGAAATCTGGGTTTTCAAACTGTCACTACAGTCAAAGATGTTGAGAAAACTGTCACCGGAACCAGCGAGCAACAAGTTATGAAAAAAGCCAGAGGGACAATAGTCATTTATAACAATACTGCCCAATGGCAAAAGCTACGGGCCACTACTCGGTTCCAAACAGCAGAGGGGCTGATTTTTCGAGCCTTACAGCCGGTTAATATTCCTCCAAAACAAGTTAAAAACGGAAAAGCTGTGGCCGGAAGTGTAGAAAGCGCGGTTGAGGCAGATAAGGCAGGCCCTATCTATAACATAGGATTGAAAGATTTTACAATTCCTGGATTTAAAGGTGACTCTAAATACAAGCAGATTTATGCAAGATCTAAAACAGAAATGATAGGAGGGTTTTCAGGTATGCAAAAAATCATTTCCAAAGAAGTGCTAGACCAAGCTGATAAAGATTTAGGGGATGAACTTCGTGCATCACTCTTGAAAGATATAACCTCGCAGATTCCAGATAACTTTGTTCTATACTCAAACGGTCTTTTTTATAATTTTCAACCAATCACACAAGGCAGTGTGGCAGCCTCTCAGGATAGCCAAACAAATAATGTGGTCTTGAAGAAAAAAGGGGCTATAAGTGCTATTATTTTCGACAAGGGCTCTCTTTCTCGAGCCATTATTACCAAGGTTCTGCCAGATGAAAACCAAGACATAATCAAGGTTACTGATCTTGGCAGCTTAAATTTTACTCTTCAGGGGTCAGCTTCTTTCGATCCGAACACTACTACTTCAATCGACTTTAATTTAAGCGGGGACAGTAATCTTGTCTGGGTTTTTGATGAAAATAAGCTTAAAACCGAGCTTCTTGGTCTATCAAAAAAGAATGCCAATATGGTTGTTGCTAGCTATAGTTCTATAAAAGAAGCTTGGATTCTAACCTATCCTTTCTGGAATCAGAGCATACCGACAGACCCCAAAAAAGTCACTCTTATAAATACCTTGACTAAATAACCTTTATACTGCTAGTATATAGCTCGCTAATGCAAGATCAGAAGAACAAAGAGACAACAATCGGGGCACAGGTTATTGAGGCCTTACCCAACACTTTCTTTAAAGTAAAAAGGGATGATAATGGAGAGGAACTACTGACATATCTTTCTGGAAAAATGAGGTTGCATAGAATCAGGGTTTTGATAGGAGATAAGGTAATGGTTGAACTTGACCCGTACGGAGGCAAGGGCCGTATTGTAAAGAGAGTTTAGGAAATTATGAAAGTTAAATCTTCAGTAAAAAAAATTTGTTCACAATGTCAAGTCGTTCGTAGGGGCGGCTATGTTTATGTTGTGTGCAAGGCTAATGCTCGCCACAAACAACGCCAAGGTTAAAATATCATGAGAATCCTAGGAATCACATTGCCAGAAGAAAAGCGTATAGAAATAGGACTAACTGTTCTTTATGGTGTTGGGTATTCTTTGGCTCACACGGTTTTGGATAAAGCCAAAGTCCCATATGGTCTAAAACCAAAAGAGATTAGTGTTGAACAGGAAAATGCCATAAGAAAAGTTGTTGAAGGATTGAAAATAGAAGGGGATTTGAAAAGAGAAGTTTCTGGTAACATAAAAAGATTAAAGGACATCAAATCTTATAGAGGCAGTCGTCATTTGAAAAACTTACCAACTAGAGGCCAGAGAACAAAGACAAATGCCAGAACTAAAAGAGGAGCCAAGAAAACAGCCGGTACGGGGCGAAAAATAGCCGATAAAAAATAATAGTAGAAATAAAATGGGTAAAAAGAGAATTGTAAAAACAGGTCAGGGTACAGAAGCAGAAGCAAAAACTTCCACTCCTTCAACTGTGTCCAAAAAGAAAGTTGAGGTTGGTCTTTTATATGTTCAATCAACCTATAACAACACCAAAATCGTCTTAACCGATGCAAAAGGTAATGTTCTGGCCACAAGCTCAAGTGGTTCTATCGGTTTCAAGGGGGCCAAAAAGGGTACGCCATTCGCTGCAGCAAAAGTTGGTGAGATTCTGGGGGCTAAAGCTTCTACTATGGGTATGAGAGAAGTTGGGGTTATAGTCAAAGGCGTTGGTTCTGGTCGTGAGTCGGGCATAAGAGGCTTTATTTCAAAAGGCATAAACATTAATTCTATAAAAGATGTCACCCCTGTGCCTCATAATGGGCCCAAGCCGAAAAAACCGAGGAGGGTGTAAAAGTTGAATAAGGTAATAAGTTCAATAAAGAAAACTAATTATGATAACAGGACCAAAATACAAAATAGCAAGACGCCTAGGGGCACCAATATTTGAGAAGACTCAAACTCAAAAGTATGCTCTTCATTTGGAACGCAAAGGCAAGAAGCGCACATTTTCCAAGCCAAAATCAGAGTTTGGTTTGCAATTAAACGAAAAACAAAAAGCCAGATTCATTTATGGTCTAACAGAGCGGCAGTTTTCTAATTATGTTAAAGAAGCACTTTCAAAAAAGAGGCCAAACACAGCACAAATTATTTTTGAGTTTCTCGAATTGAGATTGGATAGTGCGGTATATCGTATTGGTCTCTCTACCACTCGATCGGGAGCCAAACAAATGGTCTCTCACGGCCATATCTCTGTAAATGACAGACGGGTCAACACTCCATCTATGCGATTGAAAATGGGAGACAAAATAGGTATAGTGACGCGCTCTTCTGGCAAGCCTCTTTTCGCCAGTTTGGACGAAAGAATAAAAAATATGGCAGTTCCATCTTGGCTGAAAACTGACTTTGCAAAGAAAGAGGCCGAAGTGCAAGGTAAGCCGGTTTTAGTCAAGATGGAGAACATGTTTGATCTCAATACCGTCATTGAGTTTTATAGCAGATAGTGTATACTGTCTACTCACCTTTATTTTAATAGCTTAACTTTACCCTACATGTCTGATTACACAATAATTTTACCTTCAAAGCCGAAGATTATATCGGAGGCAGATTTTAATGGTTCATATGAGATAGACGGACTTTATCCCGGTTATGGTCATACCCTTGGCAACTCTCTACGACGAATTATCCTGTCCTCATTACCCGGTTCAGCCGTAACAGCTGTTAAAATTGCCGGAATACCTCATGAGTTTTCGGTTATTCCAAATGTAAAAGAAGACGCTATCACTATTCTGCTCAATTTAAAAAGAATGAGAATCAATATGGTCAGTCAGGAGCCAGTTACTCTTATACTGAAAGCTAAGGGTATCAAAGAAGTTACCGCTGGAGATATAAAAATTTCTGGGGGAGTTGAGATATTGAATCCAGAATTGGTCATAGCCACCATGACGGACAAAGCGGCAGAACTTGATATGGAGATTACTGTGGAGAAAGGCCTAGGTTTTGTCTCAAAGGAAATCTTGCAAAAAAATCGAGTTGATATTGGACAAATCACAATCGATGCTATATTCACCCCCATAAGACGAGTAAGTTATGAAGTTGAAAACATGAGAGTTGGGGACAGGACAGATTTCAATCGTCTGAAGATTTTTATTGAAACTGACGGCACTATTACTCCGAATCAAGCCCTTGAGAGATCAATAGAAACTATGATAAGCCAGCTGAAGGCCATAATTGGTTTTAAAGAAGAAGAGACACTCCAAAGTGCAATTAGCGATAAAGAAGATAGTGCAGCAAAGCCGGAGGTAGATGAGGATTCTCTAAAGACCCGTATCGAGACACTAAATTTTTCTGCTAGAACACTAAACGCTCTTTCTGCTGCAAACATCCGTACTGTCGGGGGTTTGGCACGAAAGAAAGAGAAAGACATTTTGGAGATAGAAGGCATGGGCCAAAAGGGTTTGTCAGAAATAAAAGAAATACTGGCTACTTTCGGCATAACACTGAAATAAAATGCGACACAGTAATTCTATAAGAAAGTTTGGGCGAGTGAGGAAGGTGCGAACAGCACTACTTAACTCTCTGGCTTTGTCTTTGATTCTGAAAGGTAAAATTAAAACCACAGATGCAAAAGCACGAGAACTTCGGCCTTTCGTTGAAAAGTTGGTAAGTACAGGGAGACTTGGGACTATGGCTTCCCGAAGAAATTTAGTTTCTAAAATAGGGATTATTGGAGCTTCTAAAATTGTTAAAGATTTGTCACCAAAATATAAAGATAGAAGCGGGGGATACACTCGTATAACAAAACTTCCTGCTAGACTTTCGGATGGGGGACTAATGGCTGTTATAGAGTTTGTGTAGTCAACTTTATAACTTTAAACTCATGAAATACACTCTGGATGCAGAAAATAAAAGGATTGGAAGAGTAGCCACGCAAGCGGCGGTGTATTTGATGGGTAAAAATTTGGTTAATTTCAAAAGGAACGCTGTTCCACAAGTTGTAGTTGAAATAAAAAATACTTCAAAAGCTTTGATAGATGACAAGAAAATGCTTCAGAAAACATACAGTCGATATTCTGGATACCCAGGGGGTTTGAAGAAACCGACTATGAAACAAGTCGTAGGCAAGAAAGGCTACAGAGAGTTGTTCAGAGAAGCCATCTCTGGTATGCTTCCGAAGAATAAATTGAGAGCGAAGATGATGAAGAATCTTCTGATTACAGAATAATTTTCAATTATCAATTTACAATTTTCAATCAATGTCATAATTTCCAATTTTGAAAATTAAATCATTGAAAATTCAATGAAAATTGAGAACTGAAAATTGAAAATTAACAAAAATCATGGAACAAAAAATTATAAAAAAGTTGGAGGATAGATATATCGAGACCGTAGGACGAAGGAAAACATCCGTTGCTCGTGTTCGTATTACTCCCGCTATTAAAACAAACATTGTTGTCAATGAAAAAGATTTTGATAAATATTTTTTGATAAAGGAAATGCAGACTATAGTCATGGAGCCACTTTCAGAAGTTTCTGATAAGTTTAAAGTTACTGCCCATATAAAAGGTGGGGGAATACACTCGCAAGCAGAAAGTCTGAGACATGGCATCGCCAGGGCTTTGGTTAAACACAAAGAAGAACTGCGAAAATCCCTGAAAAAAGCCGGCTACCTGAAACGAGACCCGAGAGCAAAAGAACGCAGAAAATTCGGATTGAAGAAAGCCCGAAAGGCACCGCAGTGGTCAAAACGATAACGCCCAATCCCTTTCTCCTCATATCTCTCGAAAGGCAATCTGTCTAGCTCTGACGAAATTGGGCTTAGTGCCATTTGACCACTTGGAGGTTCTTCCTCCAAGTAGATTTTTTTACAATAAGAAAACCGCCATCGTACTGACTGGCGGAATTTCCGCCGCCACGATGGCGGTGTTGTCTCATTCAGGAACCCGAACGATCGCTTCGTCTGGACTGATGTGCTTAATCTTGCCGTCGCTCATGCGTGCTCCGACAACCCATCCTCTCTTTGTTCGAATCTTACCCTGCCTTTTGTCGAGGCAAAGATAGACCCCTCCGTAGTGATATCCTACGTATAACTTGGCCAAGACAAATCTCATTCCTGGTTCCAAGTTTCCTGCGGCTGTCGAGAAAACTTTATGTCAACTAATTTTGAATCTTCAGATTTTCATGCTAAAATAGGCCCATAATGACAGATCAAGACGAAGTAAAAAATAACGAACCAGAAGTTGATACTGATCGTGGAGATGAGAGTGTTGACAACTTGTCCGCCGACTCGACCTTCGTAGCCACTTCGGCGAAGGAGGCAGCTTTAGCGGAGGAGGATGTTGTTTTTGAGGACAATACAGAAGTCACGGGTGCGGATTACAAGCAGAAAGTCGATAAACTGCGGGCTCGGATAAAGGAACTGGAAAAGAAAAATGCCGAGCTTCTAGATTCTTGGCAGAGGGATAAGGCGGATTTTATAAATACCAGAAAACGAGATGAGGAGGCCAAGAAAGAGTTTTTGAAGTTTTCCAAGGCCGATATCATATCCGAAATCATTCCCGTACTGGATTCATTTGATTCGGCTTTCAAAAACAAGGAGGCTTGGGATAAAGTGGATAAGACTTGGCGGACAGGTGTGGAGTATATTCACTCCCAGCTTCTCAATGTTCTGACCGGCCATGGTCTCAAGGTTATTAACCCCATAGGTCTTGCCTATGTGGTTAGTAGGGATGAAGCAGTAGAGAACATAAAAGTTGATAATGCTGATTATGATAATAAAATACTCGAAGTAGTTCAGGTTGGATATGAATTAAATGGCAGGGAAATCAGAGCACCAAAAGTCAAAGTTGGACACTACAATCAAGAGTAGTATAATGAATCTCAATGTCAAAAGAAATCGAAAAAATTATAAAAAGAGTTCAGGAAGATTCTGATAAGTTGGATAATTTATCAGTGGACATAATAGAAGTTAAATCTGATGTAATTGGAAAGAAAATAAAAAATAAAAGTTAATCAAAAATTATGAGTAAAACAATAGGTATCGATCTCGGTACTACAAACAGTGCGGTGGCTATAATGGAAGCTGGCCATCCGAAAATATTGGAAAACTCGGAAGGTGCGCGCACTACTCCGTCCATCGTCGCCGTGTCCAAAACAGGCGAGCGGCTTGTCGGCCTCTTAGCAAAGCGTCAAGCTGTGACAAATCCGAAAAATACTGTTTTCGGAATTAAAAGATTTATAGGTCACACATTTGATGACGAGGCAGTTCAGAAAGACAAAGCCATCGTGCCTTTTGAAGTCCTCAAATCAGTGACAGGTGGAGTGAAAGTAAAACTGGGGGATAAAGAATCAACACCGGAAGAAATCTCAGCCATGATTCTGTCCAAAATGAAAGCCGATGTGGAAGCAAAAATAGGAGAGAAAGTAACCCAAGCTGTTATTACTGTCCCCGCGTACTTTAATGATGCACAGAGACAAGCTACAAAAGACGCGGGAGCTATTGCTGGTCTTGAGGTTCTAAGAATAATAAATGAACCGACAGCGGCAGCTCTGGCCTACGGCTTCGACAAGGGCAAGAAAGAGGAGAAAATTGTGGTCTTTGACTTTGGAGGCGGCACATTTGATGTTTCTGTTTTGGAGGTAGGGGATGCGGTCATAGAAGTTAAGTCGACAGATGGAGATTCGCATTTGGGAGGCAAGGACATTGACCAGAAAATAATAAACTTCCTATCAGATGAATTTAAAAAGGAGTCGGGGATTGATTTGAGGAGTGACACTCTGGCTTTACAGCGTCTCGACGAAGCGGCAGAGAAAGCCAAAATAGAACTCTCCACAGCTATGGAGTCAGAAGTGAACATTCCTTTCATAACATCTGATTCGTCTGGACCAAGGCACCTACTTATAAAACTAACACGGGCAAAACTGGAAGAGCTTTGCGCCGAATTTATAGATCGCGCCATGTCCATAACCAAGCGGGCCATGGAAGCTTCCGGTTTCAAAATTTCTGATATAAATGAAATCATTCTAGTTGGCGGTCAAACCCGCATGCCGAAAATGGCAGAAAAGGTCAAAGAATACTTCAGCAAGGAGCCAAATAAATCAATCAACCCTGACGAAGTGGTGGCTCTCGGCGCAGCCATTCAAGGGGGTATCTTATCTGGTGATGTCAAAGATGTCTTGCTTCTCGATGTCATACCGCTATCTCTTGGCATAGAAACAATGGGAGGTGTGGCAACAAAGCTTGTGGAAAGAAATACAACCATTCCAGCATCGCGCTCGCAAGTTTTCTCGACAGCCGCAGACAATCAAACATCTGTCGAGATACATATCGTTCAAGGTGAAAGAGCCATGGCCAGCGACAACAAATCTCTCGGCAGGTTTATACTAGATGGCATTCCGCCGGCTCCGAGAGGCATGCCTCAGGTAGAGGTCATGTTTGATGTGGATGCTAACGGTATCTTGTCAGTAAAAGCAAAAGACAAAGCAACGAATAAAGAGCAGTCTATAAGAATCGAGGCGCGATCGAGTTTATCAAAAGAAGAGATTGAGAAAATGCAAAAAGATGCAGAAGTACACGCGGCAGATGACTTGAAAAAGAAAGATGTTGTTGAAGCCAAAAATATTGCCGAACATCTCATATACACAGCAGAGAAATCACTTCGTGATGCGGGGGAGAAAGTTCCGGCAGATTTGAGACAGTCCATAGAGCACAAAATAACGGATGTCAAAACTGCTACTGGAAATGCTTCATCTGATATGGAAGCAATAAAAAAAGCTACGGCCGAACTCTCAACCGAATTATCAAAAGTGGGGGAGATATTGAACAAGGCGGCCCAAGAATCAACCCAGCAAACTTCACCAAAAGAAGGTGAAGAAAAAGTTCGCGATGCTGATTTCGAAGAAAAGAAGCCAGAAGATAATAAGTAGTTATAGGACATCTTCTCCGAAGGTATGTCAAGTGTATTTTGTTTTGAAAAATAGTATTATAAGTACATGGAAATCCTTGATACAAAACTTCAAAAACAAGTGAAAGTGGTTTCAAAAAGACTCGGTCTTAATCCTCGAGAAATAGTAAATCGAGCGGTCTCTTCATATCTTGGAAATATAAGAGAGCTTGGCAATCTTAAAAAAGAACTTCGCATGTGGAACATTCTATCTGCTCAAACAATGCGAAAATATAAGTTTTAATTATGAAACCCGGAGATATATATGTCGTAAATATTCCGGAACTAGGTACTCATGAGCAAGAGGGAACAAGACCGGCAGTTGTTATAGCACAAGTCACAAAAACTATTGTTACTATTATTCCTTGCACTGGGAATAAACTTGCCCTCCGGTTTCCATACACGCTTGAAATAGAGCCGATGAAGAAGAATGGTCTGTCTGTTTCTTCCATCGCCCTAATATTTCATATTCGTGCCATTGACTTCTCTTTCATCGGACAAAAGTTAGGTGAGCTTGATAAAAAAGTATTCGCGGCAATCAAAAAACAAGCCATAAAACTTATTGGTTGATACACCAATACTACGCGGTCGCACGGTATTTGTGTATAGGATATGTTAGACACCGAGTGTTTAGTATTTAATGTTACTATAAATATGCGGTCGTTGAATTATAGTAACATGTGATAAAAGTGAAGATTATTTAATTGTAATTTGAAATACACAAATACTGTGCGACCGCACATAATGTGTGTATTCGATATAAGAGGAATATTTTAACACAGAAAAACCCCGTACCAGTGCAAGCACGGTACGGGGCATGCCGCGCCTCGTCCGAGACGAAGCGTGGTTCGTCTGGTCGTGCGCGGGTATATGGATTGTGGATCTTAGGGCCGCCCTCTATATCAATCTGAATTGGCGTCTCTGAGTGTCTGCTGCTCGTTCGTTTTTTCCACCGTGCAATGTTCACCAAGCCTATCCAAAATAGACAGATCTTCTACTCTCAGGCAAGCAATTTTTGCTATACAGTTGCCTTTGGTGTAGTAGTTTTTACTGTCATAATGAATGGCAGGTGAACATTTCCAGCCATGATTAACGAGGTATTCGTGTGCTCTTACCGGTTCACTGAATGTTCCAAACCTTCGATCAACCTTCGTTTTCACGAAGAGTACAGGAATGATCGTGGCATCTGTAAAACTAACTTCGATTGTCCACATTTGGATGAGCCTCCATTTAAGATGGTAATATATTATTAGTATTTCGTCAAGTGTACACTAACCCAAAAAACCTTATAATAGATACATGAGTAAGGACTATTACAGCATTCTCGGTGTGGACAAGAAGGCTCCAAAGGAGGAGATTAAAAAGGCCTTTAGGAACTTGGCCCACAAATATCATCCGGATAAGAAAACCGGTGATGATTCTAAGTTCAAGGAAATCAACGAAGCCTATTCGATTTTATCTGACGACCAGAAGAGGGCGCAATATGATCAGTATGGCCAAACGTTTAATGGTGCGGGCCCTTCGTCGGGCTCAGGACCTTCGGGGTTCGATGGTTTTGATTTCTCTCAATTTACGCAGGGAGGTAATGGCTTCGAATTCGACTTTGGAGATTTGTTCGGAAATGCTTTTGGCGGTGGTTCTCGTCGCACTCAAGCAAAGAGAGGTCGTGATATTTCAATTGATATAGAACTTTCTTTTGAAGATTCTATTTTTGGTGTGGAGCGAACTGTGCTACTTAATAAAGTTTCAAAATGCGATGTTTGCGGAGGAAGCGGAGCGGAGAAGGGAAGTGAACTTATTACATGTCAGATTTGTAACGGCAAGGGCCAGATACGCGAGGTCAAAAAAACATTTTTCGGCCAGTTTGAAACCACAGCTACATGCGAAGTTTGTCAGGGCAAAGGCAAAGTGCCAAGGATCAAGTGCCATGCATGTAGAGGCGCAGGAATATTGAAAAAAGAAAGCGAAATAAAGGTCAAAATCCCAGCTGGTATAGATAATGGCGAAATGATGCGACTGACTAGCATGGGAGAAGCAGTTTCTGGCGGGCAAGCAGGGGATTTGTATATCAAGATTTATGTTAAGAAGCATGCTGTATTCCGAAAGGATGGACACAATCTTGTTATGGACAGTGACGTCAAACTGACGGACGCACTTCTTGGCGGTGAGCAGGTTATAAGAACCCTCGACGGTGATATAAAAGTAAAAATCCCAGAAGGCGTAACGCATGGCGAGATATTACGCATAAAAGGTAAGGGCGTACCTATGGAAAGAGGTCACAGAGGTGATATTCTGATCAAACTCCACATAGCTATACCCCGAAAGCTCTCCAGAGAAGCCAAAAAAGCTGTCGAGGCATTAAAAAAGGAAGGAGTTTAGTTAAACTTGCTCAAAAGCAAGATTTAGGGTCTGTTGAAATATGGGATTATGGGCTTTTATAGAGCCATATTTTGGGCTTTACAAAGACGATTTTCATGGTTTAACCATTGACAGTAGGTAGGTAGGTGTGATATAATGGACAAGACTCAGTAGATCTGAGTTTTTCCGTTCTACTCTCCCGTAGTGAGCTTGCTCTACTACTGGGATTCCAGAATTAATATCTAAAAATACTTGTTATTTTAAATTTCACAGCTATCAGTTTGTTTATGATTATTTCTACTGTTACGGGCATGACAAATCCGGTTCAGGTCAGGGAGATTCCAAAAGTTGAAAACAGCGTTTCGGAATCGCAACTAGTCAGAAAAGCCTCAAATGAAGAGATAGGAAACATAATGAGTACCGAGAATTATGTACGCAAGTACTTCTCCGATATTCCGATTATGATTCAGATTGCCAAATGCGAGTCAGAGTTCCGACAACTTGATCCGAATGGTGACATTCATAGAGGTAGGGAAAACAATCAAGATGTCGGTGTGATGCAAATTAACGAGCATTATCACTTGGATAAATCGGTCGAGAAAAACTACGACATCTACACTATTGAAGGTAACACCTCTTATGCCCGCGAGCTTTATGAGATTTATGGCACAAAGCCATGGAGCTCATCCAAAGCATGTTGGGGCAAGTATGAAAATACTGACACTGTCAAAAGTTTAGCAGTAAAGTAATATAAACAGACTTTATCCACAAAAGCCCCTTGCGGGGCTTTTGTGTTGTCTTCAAATTTCAATTATCATATATGATAATATGTCGCTAAAAAGATTTCCTGGGTTTATAGATGTCCATGTCCATCTGCGCGAACCGGGTGCCACTCATAAAGAGGATTTCTATACGGGATCAAGAGCTGCTATAAAAGGCGGCTTTACTTTTATTATAGATATGCCAAACAATCCAACGCCGACGATCACAGACCAGAGATTGGCTGAAAAAATTCTTCTGTCAAAGAAAGCCCTGTGTGACATAGGTTTTCACTTTGGCACTAACGGCAGAAATACAGAAGAATTTATAAAAGTTTGGGACTCGCCTAGAATATTTGGCTTAAAAATCTACTGTAACCACACAACCGGCGAAATGCTTATTGAAGATCTTGGACTTTTAGAAAATGTATTTAATTCATGGAAAACAGAAAAGCCTATTTTGGTTCACGCCGAGGGAGTACAACTTGCTGCCGCTATTGCACTAGCAAGACTTTATGATAGAAGACTTCATATCTGTCATATTTCTCAATCTATTGAAGTGGAGCTTGTTAGGCGAGCTAAAGAGAAGGGTCAGAGGATTATGGCTGGTGTTTGCCCCCATCATTTATACATGACAGGCATTGATGGGGACAAACTTAAAGGCTATGGATGCATGAAACCACCTTTGGGTACACAAGATGACCAAGATGCTCTCTGGATTGGTCTAAACGATGGCACTATAGATATAGTCGAAACTGATCACGCCCCACATACAAAAGAAGAGAAAGAAAAAGATCCGCCAGCGTTTGGAGTTACTGGACTTGAAACAGCCATCGGACTAATGTTTAAAGCTGCTAAAGAGGGTAGAATAAAAGAAAGCGACATTGTGGAGTTTTTATACAATAGACCAAAAGCTATTTTCAATATTCCTGATCAACTAGATGCCTATGTCGAGCTTGACCCAGATTCAGAGTGGATAGTGGGTGTAGACGGCTACCAAACAAAGTGTGGCTGGTCCTGTTTTGATGGTTGGAAGTTAAATGGTAGAATTGAGAACGTGGTTTTACGAGGTAAAAAAGTCTTAGAAAACGGAAAGATAGTCGAATAGAATATGATACAAACTCCATTCTACGATCCAGAAAAGTCCTATGATGACAACTATAATGAAGGACCTTTTGGTGCTTTCAAAGATGGAAAAATTTTGAAACAGGATGGGGAACCTGAGTATGATTTTCTCGGACAGAAAGTCTATCTACCTTTTGGTATTGCGGCAGGACCTCTAGTAAATAGTAACTTTTGCAAAGCAGCATTTGAAAAAGGATTTGATATTTGTGTTTACAAAACAGTTCGAAGTAGCAGTTTTCCATGCCATCCATTTCCAAACGTTTTAGCTATCCATCCAGATGGTGATTTGACTTTGGATAAACTGAAAGAACCTCTCATCGCAGATAAAAATTATACTAGTCCTCTTTCTATTACTAACTCTTTTGGTGTTCCATCGAAAGATGCTTCTGTATGGCAGGAAGATGTAAGAAAGGCGATAAAATCGGCTGGTAAAGGTCAAGTTCTCGTTTTAAGCTTTATGGGAACAGTCAAGCCGAATCAATCACAAGAGCAATTTATAGATGACTATGTTTTGGTTGCCAAGCAGTCATCCGAAACTGGGGCAAAGATTCTAGAGGTTAATTTGTCATGTCCAAATATTGGGAATGAGGGCTTGGTTTGTTATAACCTCGATGTGACAAGAAAAATTGTGAAAGGGATTAGGGAAACCATAGGCAACACTCCTCTTATTTTGAAAGTGGGGTACTACAAAACTGACGAGGAAATGGAAATTTTAGCAGAAATAGCAAATGAATTTGCAGATAGTATTTCAGGAATTAATACTCTTCAAGGTGAGATAAGGGATAAAGAAGGTAGTCAAGCACTTCCAGGATCACCCGCAAGGCTCCGATCTGGAGTATGCGGAGCTGGAATAAAATGGGCGGGGATTGATTTTGTCAAAAGAATGAAAACAATAAAAGATAAACGGGAATTTAAGTTTTCAATAGAAGGGGTTGGTGGAGTATTGAGCGGAGAGGACTTTTCTTCATATAGAAACTCTGGTGCAGATTCTGTTATGTGTGCTACTGGTGCCATGTGGAATCCTTTACTGGCCAAAGAAATAAAAGAAAATATATGAATAATGAAGTTGTTGAAATTTTAATAAAAACTGGTGCACTTTTACCAAACGGGCACTATGTCGGAGTTTCAGGAAAACACTTGGATACCTATATAACAAAAGATGCACTTCTTCCACATACAACAGAAATTTCAAAAATTGGAAGGATGGTTGCCGAGAAAACAAAAGATCTTCCTGTGGAGGTTGTTGTAGGACCCGCCCTTGGTGGGATAGTAATGTCACAATGGGTGGCTTATCATCTGACAGATTTAAAAGGAAAAGAAATCTTGAGCTTTTATACTGAAAAACAGGCAGACTCTGATCAGGTTTTTACCAGAGGCTATGATGAAAAAGTGAGAGGTAAAAAAGTCTTGGTTGTTGAAGATACGGTCACAACCGGTGGATCAGCATTGAAAGTGGCCAATGCAGTTAAAGCTGCTGGCGGAGAAGTACTTAAAATATTCGTTATTACAAATAGAAATCCGTTAGATGTTAATTCAGAAAAATTGGGAGTCCTTTTTGATTCATTATGCGAATTATCACTTAATTCATATTTGCCGGAAGAGTGTCCAATGTGCAAGGAAGGCATACCGGTAAATACCGAATTAGGTCATGGAAAGAAATTTCTAGAAAGTCAGAAGAAATCATGAATATAATAGAAAAATATAACAAACGAGCGAAAAACATAAACTCGCTTCTTTGTGTTGGACTTGATTCTGATTTTGAAAAACTTCCGGACAGGTTCAGACAAATGGAGAATCCTCAATTTGAATTTAACAAATGGATAATAGAAGAAACTCACGAATACGCTGCAGCTTTCAAACCAAACAGCGCTTTCTATGAAGCCAGAGGTGATGCAGGTATAAAAGAATTAAAAATGACTCTGGATTATTTGAAAGAAAATCATCCAGACATTGTGACAATTTTGGATGCAAAGAGAGGGGATATTGGAAATACAAACAATGGCTATGTGAAATTTATTTTCGATTGGCTGGGTCTAGATGCTGTAACCCTGTATTCATATTTGGGACAGGAAGCAACTCAACCATTTTTGGATAGAAGCGATAGGGCTTGCATTATCTTATGCAAAACATCAAATCCTGGGTCGGGAGAGTTTCAAAATGTTATGGTAGACGGCAAACCTTACTGGCAACTAGTTGCCGAAAAAGTTGCGGAAAAATGGAATGGCAATAAAAACTGTATGTTTGTTGTGGGTGCAACATATCCTGAAGAAATGAAAAAAATCCGTTCACTAGTAGGGGATATGACTTTTCTTGTGCCAGGAGTCGGCGCCCAAGGTGGTAGTGTAGAAAAAGTTATTATGTCTGGCAAAAACAGCAAAGGTTTAGGATTAATCATTAATTCATCACGGGGGATTATTTTTTCTGAAAATCCAAAAATTGAGGCCCTTAAGCTTAGGGAAGAGATCAATACTTATAGATAATGTGTTTATATTTACTTTTCGTAAGGGGAGTAGAGTAATAGTACGTCGCACAATATATCTTCTGCGACAATAGCAAGTCTTTGTCGCAGAAGATTGAAAATATTTTACAACATTTCGTCGGACTCAATGTCGCAAAATATTTTCTCAGTAGTTCTAATTGTGTTACTTCCCAACCAATCCTCTGACAAAATTATCCAGCCAAGCATATATATTTTTTATGATGTCTAAAACAGGCTTAATCCCCTCTTGGACCTTGGGGGATTTAAACCAATCAATAATATCAAAATGTAAAAAATATTTTAGAGCTATAACGGCCACAATCAATAAGATTATTTTTGTTATAAACCCACGCTGACTATCATTTATTTTCATATTTAAATTATATCATATTTATAAACTTGGCAAATAAGCTAGTGGGTCAAGATAAGCTTTGATATCAGCCAATGGCATAGTGGCTTGCTTACATCCCCTGCTGTTTACATATTTTTCTATACGCACACCTTGGCTTGCATAAAGACCAATATGCAGATGCGGTCCAGTTGAGTATCCTGTGTTACCGGTATAGCCGACTAGATCTCCTGTCTCCAGTCTTTGGCCCGTAGAGACGCTTATAACGGACAGATGACCATATATGGTAGATAAGCCATTGTCATGCTTAACCATAACCCATTTGCCGAAAGAGTAGCACCCAGAATATAAATCAGTATTGCCTGTTCTGACGACAACACCATCTAGAATATTTTTTATCCGAGTTCCAACACTTGCTCTGAAATCCAGACCATTATGGCTTCCACTTGTATATAGCTTCTCAGCTCCGACTGTTTTGCCAAATTTTTGTGTAATGAAAACATCATCTAACGGCCAAGATAGTACCGAGTGTCGTGCCGTTGGATAACTATTGCGGTCAATCAATATATTGAGCTGGGATTCGTAATCATAAACCTCTTTTTCAAATTGAGCTTTTTGTTCTTCTTTAGTTTTGACCAGTTCCTTAAAAGCTTGCTCTTTATTTTGTGTTTGGACTAATATGGCCGCTTTTTCTTGAGTGGTATATATAACTGCTTGTTTTTTACCACTTAAATCTTCTTTCAAACCGAGTAAATTATTTTTTTGGCTTTGGACTGCATTCTGCTTTGTTTCCATATCAGTTTTCAGAACTACTAATTCCTTGGATTTTTCTCGAATAACTCCCTGAACCTGTCTTGTGTTGTCCATTTCGTTCCAGACATCGCTAATACTCCTGTTAGACAATAAAGATTGAATCAAGTTGCTGCTCTCCATAGATTGCGTACTCTGTATGGCCGATATAATAGCTTTTTTGTTTAAATCTATGCTGGCTTTTGTTTTGTCTATCTCGCTACCAAGTTGTTCTATAGTTAGAGTAGCTTTGCTTATCTTTTTTTCAGTCAGTGTAATATCTTTGACGATTTTCTTTTTTGTCAGGTCAAGAGTTTTTAAGGTACTTTGTAGGGTCACGCCTTGTTTGTTGGCATTATCAACTTCTATATTGTACTGGCTTATCTCAGTTTCTAGCTGTTTTATCTGGTTGTTTCGCTCCTCAATTTTGCTTTTCAGATCATATGTCGACTGGCCATAGACAGTGGAAAAAGCAACAATAGCAAAGCATGAGGCGCTAGCTACGATAGTGAGAAATATTTTTGTAGAAAGTTTATTATAATTTTTGAATGGCATTATTGATTCTAGAAACAGTTTCGTCTTTACCGAGTATGTATATCAAGGAAAAGGGGTCTGGGCTTTTTTCTCGCCCAGATAGAGCAACTCGAAGTGGCCACAAGACTTGCCCACGACCATTTTTTGTGGCATAGTCAAATATAATATTTTTTATTTTTTCCGTATCAGAAAACACTTCCTTTGGTGCATTGTTCAACAAATCCACAGCATGTTCTAAATGTTTTTTTGTTTCTTCTGGTGCAGATGTTCCCTTCCAGTAGAGTAGGGAAGTTTCATATTTTGGCGCTTTGAAATAATAGTCCAACTCCCCTGCCCCAGCCATTGTATCTATATCCGACCATTTTGAAATATGTTCAAAAATAATTTGATAAATTTTTTCCGAAACTTTTTCATATCCTAATTTTTTTAATCTTTCGGCTATCTCCCTATTACGAACATTTTCCGACAAAAGCTTCATATGTTCTTTGTTCAGCCAACCAAGCTTTTCGGAGTTGAAAGCTCCCCCACCCTTCTGAACTTTGGACAAGTCAAATATTTTTATAAGTTCATCTAGTGTGAAGATTTCTTTTTCTCCTCCAGGATTCCAGCCGATGAGAGCCATAAAATTTAAAATAGCTTCTGGCATATATCCCAATTCCCTGTACTCTAATGCTGGTATGACTTCTGGATCTCTTTTAGATAATTTGGCTCTGTCTTTGTTTAGAATAAGTGGCAAGTGAGCGTAAATTGGTCGACTGGCTCCGATAGCTTCTTGTATTAAAATTTGCCGTGGAGTGTTTGCCACATGTTCCTGCCCGCGTATTACATGGCTAACTTCCATTTCATGATCGTCTATGACAACAGTCAGATGATATAGTGGTTCCTCTAAACTACGAGCAATAACAAAGTCCTTCAAATCTGTTGTATCAAAAGTGATATCTCCAAGAATAATATCAGTAAAAGTAATTTTTTTATTTGGATTTTTGAATCTTATGACTTCACTTCTACCTCCTTCTTCTTTTGGTTCCTCCTTTGAGATATAGGCAAAACCCCCAGCTATCATTTTCTCCAAATATTTTTTATAGATTTCCGTTCTTTCTGATTGACGAAAAAACTGGTCATGTTCCAATCCGAGCCAGTCAAATAACTCTAAAAAACCATCCTCATACTCTTTTTTTGATCTCGTTTTATCTGTATCTTCACTACGCAGAATGTAAAGGCCGTTGTTTTGCTTTGCAAAAAGATAATTATATAAAGCCGAGCGAACTCCACCGAGATGAAAGTGGCCTGTGGGAGAAGGTGCAAATCTTGTTATAACTTTATTTGTCATGTTCTAAGGCAATAGCTAGTATTTCTTCTGCGATCAATTTAGCTGAATCTTTGCGGGCGAAATTTCTAGCAGCCGTGGCCATTTTCTCTTTTTCAGCAGGATTAGCAAAAATTCTGTCAATTTCAGAAACAAGAACGTGTGAAGCCAAGTTTTTTTCTTCTATAACTATAGCTGCCCCGCTTCTGGCATAAGAATATGCATTCATTCTCTGATCATGAGAAGTCGGTTCAGGTATGGGAATAATTATGGATGGCTTACCCCACGAAGCAATCTCAAATATGGTTGAACCGGCCCTAGAAATTATCAAATCCGCTACCCCACTGGCCGCTCTTAGCTGTAAAACATTCAAATAATCAATCGGTTTATATCTTATTTTGTTTGGATTATTTTGTAGCACAACACTACTAGTCTCCTCTATAACTTTTATATTTGCCTTGCCAGTCTGGTGAATGACTTGGTATTTTGCCACCAAATCTACAAGAGCATCCATTACAACTTCGTTCACGAACCTAGAACCTTGAGAACCGCAAATTATGAAAATAGTAGGAATGCCCTCAGTCAGACCTAGGAGTTTATAACTGCCCTCCGTTAATGGTTCCTGCACTTCTTTACGTATTGGATTTCCTGTATAAGCTACTTTCTCCTTTTTGAAATACTGGATAGCTTCCGGATATGAAATAGCAATGCGCTTAGCAAATTTACCAGCCCAAGCATTTACTTTTCCAGGACTGCTGTCCGATTCGTGAATTACAACCGGTATTTGCAAAATCCGCGCAGCAAAAAGCGCGGGGAAAGAGGCGTAACCGCCTTTACTGAAAACTACATCTGGGTAAATAATAAAAACTCTCCAAAGAGCCGATATGGAACCCAGAGCGATTTTAAACAAATCTATAAAGTTCAGGATAATATTTACAAATGATTTTTTACCACGTATTTTGCCAGATGTCACTTTTTCAAATAAAATATTGTTTTCAAATAGAAGACCTTCGTTATAGGCATTAGTGGACATATAAAAAAGTTCCGGCTTTAACAAGCGGTTTTCTTTTGAGATTTCGTTTAGTTGTTCGGCTATGGCTATAATGGGGTAAAAATGCCCGCCACTACCACCGCCTGTAAGAAGAATTTTCATTAACTTTTCTTCATATTTTTAGAGATATTTAATATTATCCCCACTTCCACAAGAGTCATAAACAGAGCGGTGCCACCGTGACTTATGAAAGGTAAGGTGATGCCAGAGAGAGGCAAAACCCCGACTATGGCTCCTATATTTACAAAGGCTTGGGACACTATCAGTATAACAATTCCAACGACCGTTAGTCTACCAAATGTATCGGGCACATTTCCGGCTATTTTCAGGCCTCGAAAAGCAAAAAATATAAAGAGCAAAATAATGCCCACACCGCCAACAAGTCCGAACTCTTCACAAGCCACAGCAAAAATGGAATCTCCTATCGGTTCTGGAAGGATATTGAACTTTTGTATGCTTTGGCCAAATCCCCTGCCAAACATTCCTCCTGAGCCGATAGCGATGAGGGATTGTTGTATCTGATAACCACTACCGAGAGCATTGGCTGACGGGTTTATAAATGTTTCAATTCTGGCTCTAACATATGGCTTTTCAAAGGCCAGAGCCCCTAATAGAACAAGACCGATAAGAGCTGATACTAAAATATATTTCCATTTCCCTCCGCCAGCAAAAAAAATAGCCAAACCAGAAAAAACGATAATAATAAAAGTGTCTGTGTCGGGTTGCTTTAATAATATGATTCCTATTATTCCGACTAATATAAGTAAAGGTAAAAAACCATATCTAAAAGACCAAGATTTTTCTTTATATTTTGCCAGCCAAGCAGAAAAAAATATTATGAAACCTATTTTCAGAAGTTCCGATGGTTGAAAAGATGCAAACCCTAAGTCTATCCAACGACTGGCGCCACCGTGAGAGAGACCTATATGTGGAACAAACACAAGAAGTGTTGCTATAAGCGAACCGATAAAAAGAAAAAAGGAATATTTTCTGTATATTTTATAATCTATTTTTGAAATAATAAAACAAAACAAAGAGCCGAGAACAAGGCCAAAAATTGTTTGATTTATTGCTACACTGCCGTATTTTGTAGTTTGTGTAGACAAAAGCCCAAATGAAGCCGAGGTGAAAATCAAATATCCGGCAATGACAAGCACACATATAGAAATCAAAAATGGTATATCGACTTTGACTCGTTTCATGATACTAGAGCCACGATAACTCCTATTATGGCAAAAACTATGCTAATAACCCAATATCGCATAACAATTTTTTCTCTCGACCAGCCAATAGCTTCAAAGTGGTGATGAAGCGGAGCCACTTTGAAAACTCGGCGCTTACCAAAATATTTATAAGAAGTTATTTGAATAATATCCGAAGCGGATGTAGCAACCAGAGGTATGGCGATAATGGGCAGGACTAAAACAGAGTTTGTCATAAATGCTATAACAGATAGAGTCACGGTCAACCCCAGCATACCTGTCTCACCCATATAGAACCGCGCAGGCGGGATATTAAACCAGAGAAATGCAAGTATGCCTCCGGCGATAACAGCACACAGAGCAGATATGTCTATCTGATTATGAACAAAGGCGATAACAGAGTAGGCCGTAAAAATAATAGCCATGACACCGCCAGACAAACCATCCATACCATCTATAACTGAACTTGAAAAAACTCCAAGCATAACCAAGACAAAGAAAGGTATGAACCACAAACCGAGTTCAATATCGCGCCAGAAAGGAATATGCACAGAAGTGTGTTGCAATTTATCATAAAACCAAAAGCTTATAGCTAGCCCAATAAGACATACGCAAATAATTTTTATTTTTCTATAAATCAAAGGATCTTTTGCATAGCTCCCCTTGCCAAATATTTGTAGTAAATCATCTACCAAACCAATAAGAGAAGCTAGGACAAGAGTGGCTAGCGGTATGAGAGTTTGACTGCGACTAAAAAAATTCAACTTTTCAGTTATATAAATCGGGAAAAAAACCGATACTAAATAAATAATTAAAACAGTCAGTAGAACAGAGACCCAAATAATGACACCGCCGATTCGTGGGGTGGAAAGTTCGGCTGTGGTGTTGTGAACCTTGGCAAAGTTGTCATTTGTTATGTCCCCCGCTTCCGTCCGTGGAGACTTTTTCCACATTTTATGTTCGTAAAAAAAGTTTGTAAAAAAGGGAGTGATTAAAATACCCAGAAAAAAGGTTAGAACAGATGGAATGACAACTTTTAGAACATTTATATCTATCATTTGGTTGGTTTAATAAAAACATTGTACCATAAAGCCAACATCAAAAGCAGATACATTTTTCTTGAATTATCGGTAGATTTTGACAAATGTTTGTCTATTATATTTTGGACATAATCTGTGTCCATATGAGTTTTTATGTATTCATTTTCAAGTATAGTTTTATAAACATCTGTTCTGTCATTTGTCAGCCAGTCCCGAATCGGAGTGGGAAAACCAAGCTTTTTCCTGTTTCGAGTTGATTCAGGTATAACTTTTTTGAACGCCTCCCTCAGTAAATATTTTGTTCTTCCATTTCTCCATTTAAATTTGTCTGGCAGGATTCTAGCTAAATCTGCCACATGTGTGTCTAGGAAAGGCACACGAAGTTCTAGTGAGTGAGCCATGGTCATTTTGTCGGCTTTGGCTAATATATCCCCTACCAACCAGGTGTTTATGTCTATGTACTGCATTTTAGTAGAGTCGCTTAGACTATGTGCTTCTCCATATAATTTTTTGAGAATAAAATCATTCTCAATCTCCGGTTTCTCTCTCTTTACTCTGTGGACATCTGATTTCCACAAATAATTTATTTCTTTTTGGTTAAACACACTGGCATTACCTATATACCAATCCTCCAGTTTCATATTGACCCTTCGTAAGTAATTTGTTCCCCAGAAATCAAACCCCAGAAAGTCAAAAGTTTTGATAACTGCATTCAAAATCCATTTTGGAAGCCATACCAACTTTTGTTTGGCAAATGGTGCGAGATAAATATTGTATCCGCCAAAAAGCTCATCGGCTCCCTCACCAGAGAGGATAACTTTGACATATTTTCTGGCTTCACGAGCAAGAAAATATATGCCAATAGCTGATGGATCAGCCACTGGCTCATCAAAGTGATAAACAGCTTTTTGTAGAACATCAAAGTATTCCTCTGGCCCGACTTTTATTTCTGTGTGATCCGTATTGAGAAAATCTGATGTTTGTTTTGATTCCACTCCTTCTGTCAAAGTGTCAAATCCAACAGTAAATGTCTTGACCTTGCTTTGTCTCGCCGAAGCCTTGGCGAAGGAGGACATTAATGTCGTTATAATACTACTATCCACTCCACCAGACAGAAAAGCTCCAACAGGCACATCGGATATCATGTGATGCTCAACCGAGTCTTTAATCGTGTCAAAGACCGCCTTTGACATTTCTTTCTCATAATTTGTGTCAAGGTGACGCCTTGACATTTGGTTGAACTCAAAAGACCAATATTTTTTTATCTCAATATCGCCTGTTTGAGCATTTATTTTTAGAAAATGGGCAGGTGGAAGTTTATAAACATTTTTGAAAAACGTTTCGGTAAGAGGGTTGTATTGGAAAGAAAGGTAATTTATGACTGCTTTGTCATTTACTTCTGGCACAAAGTTTGGAAAATCTAAAAAGCTTTTTATTTCGGACGAGAAAGCCACAATCTTCCCTTGTGGACATCTGATGTCCACAGAGTTAACTAAATAATACAAAGGTTTTATGCCGAAAAAATCCCGAGCTAAGAAAACTTCTCTCGTCTCTATATTATAAATGCAAATGGCAAACATACCGCGAAGTCTCACTAACATTTTCTCGCCATATTCTACAAACATATTTAATATCACTTCCGTGTCCCCTTGTGTCTTAAACTTGTAGCCTTTAACCAACAATTCTTCTCGCAATTCTTTGTAGTTATAAATCTCACCGTTGAAAAATATTATGAGCTTGCCATCCTCTGTTGTAATAGGCTGTTTGCCTGTATTCAAATCAATAATAGCTAGTCGTCTCATGCCCAACCCAACAAAACCGTCAACAAAAAACCCATCATCGTCAGGTCCGCGATGATTTATCCTCTCAACCATTTGACCAATGATTTTCTCCTTGTTTTCTATTTCCTGTCTGATTATTCCAGCTATTCCACACATAAAAACAGTATACTAGGACTTGCGAAGTGACACAAATCCTGATAAAATTACTATGGAGTAACAGTATCAAGGAGGTAGGATTTGTGTCAACAGATTTTCACCTACGAGAGGAAAGACACTGGTAGAACAGTGACTTTCAAAGCAAAAGGTAGAAAGTACGCTTTTGATGTTGCTGTTCAAAGACTTGGTCTCAAACCAAGTCAAGCGGACTTGTGTCGAGAAATACAACGTGTTTTCAAACCACTCCCAAAGGGAAGATCGGTACGACCTAGAATAAACGTTCAATGGCCATGGCCTTGGTAGCCGTCACACGAGAAAAGTCGTCATCGGACGCACTTCTCGTGTGACGGCTTTTCTTACATATTCAACAATTGGTCAACCTGCCACGTCGACCAATTTAGATTATTCAGAAATATATGAAAGGGATGCTTTCACTAATTTTGAAACATCATTAAACCTTCCTTTCTCGCTTGAACCAAGGACGACCACTATTATCGGCCGACCGATGGAAGCATCAAAGGCCACGACCAAGTTTCCTCCGGCCATGTCCGTATATCCTGTTTTTGAAGCCAAGAGATTTGGAATCTGATTTAAAACAATATCCGTGTTTTTTGCTATATGGATTTTACTTCCGGATTTTATATTTATCGTTTGATATTTTGTGGCCTCAACTATTTGCGGATGATTCTGTAAAATATATTGCAAAAGCTTGCTTACATCTATTGCCGAGCCGTATCCGCCGGAAGATCCTCCTTCATCTAAACCGCTTTCATTTATAAAATATGTCTGCTTCAATCCAAGCTCGTGAGCTTTCTGGTTCATCTTTTCAATAAAATTTTTTCTGCCCAAATCATAGTCATCTGTTCGGATATCAAGAGCCCCGACAACAGAAGTCACTGATCTGACCCCGTCGTTAGAAGAAACCAGAAGGGAGAAATCCAACAGGTCTTTCAGCTTCCATGATTCATCCACAAACAAGCCTGAGTCCCCTTCTGCATGAAGAAACTCTTTTTTAATAATAATATGCGAATCTTTCGGAAACAGCTCTGTGGCCACAAGGGCTGTCATTAGTTTTGTGATAGAAGCGAGCGGAAGCTGTATAAACTCGTTTTGTTTGAAAAGTACCTCGTTTTTTTTCATATCAAAAACGTAGGCGGATTTGGCTTCCAATTGTAAATTATCAAATGCCGTGGGAGCCAGAGCTTCTTTAACCTCTGCCAGTTGTTTTGTTGGTTTATTCAACTGCCCGTAAATAACAAAAACCATGACAACAATCAGCCCAACCATAAGCGCGTTAAAAGCTAGGAGTTTCTGCGATATTACTTCTGGTTTTGTTTCATTATTCTCCATCTTCTTCCTTTGCCTCGACGAAGCCTTCGGCGAAGTCGGGTTTTATTTTTAACTCCTTTTTCACTTCCACATATTCCGGCAATTCTTTTAGACTGCCAAGGCCCAAAAAACGCAATGTATCACTTGTAATACTATACACTACCGAGCGCCCGTCTCTATTTTCTTTCTTTTCTATTAACCCTCGCAGTAGCAAACTCCTCAAAGCATACTGTGAATTGACCCCCCTTATGTATTCAATCTCCTTTTTACTAATGGGCCCCTTATAGGCCACAATGGACAACGTTTCTATGCCCGCCCGACCCAAATCCTTCTCCCTTTCCTCCTTTATTATCTTCTCAATAAGCCCGCTAAACTTGGGTGCCGTCACAAGCGACACTTCGTCATCATTTTCCACAACCCTAACTGCACGGCCATCTAGGGCCTGTTTCAATTCTTCTATACTTGACATGACTTCTTTTTTTGAAACTTCCAAAGTTTTGGCTAAAAAATTAACATCAACAGGTTCAGCAAGATAAAAAAGTATTGCTTCTAGTTTATTCATTAAGTCATTAGGCATTGAAAATTGATTGAAAATTAAAAATTGTAAATTGAAAATTCAGTCATCAATATTTCGGTATTCCGACAGTATCATTTTGCATTTCTATATCGTGAAATTCTTTATCCTGTCTGACTTGTATAATTCCTTGCTTAACTAATTCTAACATAGCAAGAAAACTAATAATAATATTTACTTTGTCAGTTTTGCCGATTTTTGCGAAATCTTTGAAACTCATTTTCATATTTTCGCTAATTCTCTTGGTCAGATTTTCTATCATCTCTTCTAAAGATATTATTTTCTTTACCACTGCTTTTGGCACGATTTCCTCTTTTGGTATTTGAGAAATGATAGCTCTGATGGTTTCTTGTATTCGGGAAATGGAAATATTTTCATCTGGCGTAAAAACCACTACTTTGTCCTTTGATGGCAGTCTCAAATATTCTGTGTGTATGCCAAACTTCTCTCTCAAATGCCGACTAAGAGCTTTATACTTTTGGTATTCCTGCAATCGTGCCTCTAAATCATCTATACTACTCTCCTCTTCTTCTGAAAGAGTCAGGTTTGGTAGAAGTGATTTAGATTTTATTAAAACCAGTGTGGAAGCAATCAAAATAAAATGGGCCGAGTCAGCAATAGGAAAATCCTCCAAGCTTTTTATATAAGCGATATAATCATCCGCCACCTGCGCCAGTGATATGTCGTTTATAAAAAGTTTTCTTTTCTCTATAAGAGACAGTAAAGTATCCAAAGGTCCCTCAAATATGTGCGTTTTGACATTATAAGAACTTTCCATAACTTTATTATACCAAGTGTAGTGATTAATTGTTAGTCTTTAACTAAAATAAGTAGTAATTACTATGTTACTATAAATATGCGGTCGTCACATTATAGTAACATATATTTATACTGTAAATTATATATATAAAACTAACAATGAGAAGCCTAAAAGATTAAGACAGACCAAAATCTTTTTTCAATTTGTCATCATATTCTAGAGAGTCAACTATTAGATAAAGGAGGTCTTTACCAATCCCAAAATCTGCTTTCAGTAGATTAATCAAATCCTCGCAGTCATACGGGTATATCCAAACGCTATTTTGTAATTTAATAAAGCCTATCGCAATAAGGGTCTGTCGCACCTTCTGGCGCAACCCACGTTTTCTTTCTGGAATATCAAATATAAGGACTCGCCATTTTCTATCCCATTTCTTTGGCTTTTTCATAGCAAAATCAGATAATTCCAACCTACGCAGTTCCTTCTCCCCCTTTACTGTCAGTCTCAGATATTTCCCTTCGTATTGAAGCAGTCCGTTTTGTACAAGGCGATCTCTGGATCTGTTTGCGTTTATGCGCCCGGTTGGAATAAGACCAAGCTTGATCATGGCACTCACCACATTTGGTGCGATTAAGGCTGCGCTCACAAGACCCACTCCAGCCACAGTCTGTAGTATTACTTTTTTAATATTGGCCTTTTTAGATCTTTTCCTGCTCTCTTTTTCTAATTTTCCCATGTTACTATCTTAGCACGACCGCATAGAGATAGTAACATCAACTTTTTAAGGATTTAGTCTCTTTACATCTCTTGGTAGATATGTCGCTTCACGGACATTTGGCAGGTCTAGCATTTTCATTATGAAACGACCTGGGCCAATACCTGCGCCACCGTGTGGAGGACATCCCCAACGGAAAAAGTTTATATAATCTTTAAGTGAGTCTAGCGACATACCTTTTTCTTCGGCCTGTTTGGTTAAGATATCAACTCTGTGCTCACGTTGAGCAAGTGTCGTCACTTCTAAACCTCGATACAACAAATCCGCGCGACGAGAATAGTCACTTCCTTCTTCAAGCCGCATATGATAAAAAGCACTTTTTGATTTATGGTATTCGGTTATGAAAACAAACTCGTGATTGTGTTCTTTTTTTACATACTCTGAAATAGCTCTCTCCTCTTCTGGTGATAGGTCGTGATCTTCAACTGTCGTAGCTAACGCCTTATGTTCCTGGATAATCTTCTTGGCTTCTAGCATAGTTATACGAGGAAAAGGCCGTGCAGGTACTGTGATATTTATCTCTGGAAACTTTTTCAAAATTGCTTTAAATCCTTCTACAATCATACCCTCTTCGGCGTTCATAACATCTTGGTGCGAATCAATATAAGACATTTCGAAATCCCATCCGGTGAATTCGGTCAAATGTCGTGTAGTAAATGACGGTTCAGCTCGGAAAACAGGCGCCACCATGAAAACTTTTTCAAAACCGGAGGCCATAGCCATCTGCTTGTAGAACTGCGGAGACTGGGGCAAGTAGGCTTTGCGGTCAAAATAATTGACAGTGAAAACTTCGGCCCCCGATTCGGATTGAGTTTGCAGAAAGTTTGGTGGATAAAGCTGTATAAAATTATTTTCATCCCAGTATTTTCTCCAACCTTTTTCAAACTCCGTCCAAACTTCAAAAATCTTTTTCTTTTCCGGCTTTCGCAAATCAATCCAACGAAAATCAAAACGTGTCGGCGCTTCTGTTTCCTCATCACTGCCCTTTGTCACAACAGGTATGGGAAGTTCCGGATCAGATACAGACAGCACCTCTACACTACTAACAGAAATCTCAAATCCACCCATAGCTTGTTTTGCCTCTTTGACCATGCCTGTTATCCTGACAACTGACTCATGCGACAATCTCTTAGTCACCTCAAAAATTGAACTACTAGCATCAACAACCGTTTGTATTATACCCGTAACATCCCGCAAAATAAGAAATATGATTTTACTCTGCACCCGCAGAGTATGAACAAACCCCACCACGGTGATTTCCTCCCCAACATGCCCGCCAATATCTTTGTTATAAATTCGATTGATCATTGTTGTTGCATTATTTTCAAAGCAAAAGGATAAAAGTATGCTTCAAAATCTTCTCTTGGTATATTATATTTAGGTTTAATTTCTTTAAAATCTTGCACTATATCTTTCAAAATATCAACTTCTTGATTATCCTTTGTATCGGGAATAGTTTTTAGCTCTGATATTATGGACTCGGCATTTGTCATAGCTCTTTCAAACATAGAGGTGTTATGTGTTTTCTTTGCAGAAAATATTTTGCTGATTTCTGAACCCAAATTGGCAAATAGAAATAGAGAAGTTCTTTGACTCATTTAATTCTTGAATTAATAATTTTTTTCATATTTTCTTTGATATCCTCATCTTCAACTTCCATTCTCCTATTTCCTGCTAACGGCCGGATATTTATAAGTGACACATATTCAATCCAACTTTCTTTCGGTTGATCAAAATCAATATTGAAACCCCAAACATTTTTCTGTTCAGATCCTTGTTCGATTAGTCTTAGATTCGAATCCATGTGGTACTGCCCGCCAAAAGCTACAATTTCTTTTTCCAAATCTACTACTCCTTTAATCATACTATCATAAAACTCCTTACCAATTTCTCTAAGTTCGGCGGTGGTTATGCTGTCAGAAATAATCTTTATATTCATATTAATATAACTTTACTCCCACAGCTTCTCTAACCTGCTCCATCTTTTTCTCGGCTTTTAGTTTTGCTCTTTTGCCACCTTCTTTTAAGATGTCTAGGACATAGTCAATATCACCTTCCAGTTGTTCCCTCTTTTCTCGCAAAGGCCTGATAAATGCTTTCAAGTCTACAATCAGAGCTTCCTTCAATGCTTTGTAATTGCCTTTGTTACTTTCATACAGGGGCGCGAGTTCTGCTTCAGTTTTGAAAAGCTTGTGAATAGCATAAACATTTTCTGGCCTCTCCCCGCTTGAATCCGTGACAATGGACATAACGGCTTTTTCAATTTCCTCATCATTAGCAAAAAGAGGAATTGTGTTTCCATAACTCTTGCTCATTTTACGTCCGTCTGTGCCTAGAACAACTGCAACCTCTGGCATGATTTTGGATTCAGGCAACTTGAACACTTCTTTTTTGAAAATAAAATTAAATTTCTGCGCTGTATCACGTGCATACTCAACATGCTGTTTCTGGTCTTGCCCCACAGGCACAACATCAGTGTCATAAAGTAAGATGTCAGCTGCCATAAGCATTGGGTAGTTAAATAACCCAGCTGTTACTTCACGGCCATTTGCTATTGCATCTTTATAAGCGTGAGATCTCTCCAAATACGACATTGTAGTAATCGTGTCAAATATCCAACAGAGCTCGGTATGTTCTGGAATATCTGACTGTTTATAAATAATCGATTTATTTGGGTCTAGTCCAAGAGCGAGGTAGTCAAGAGCTAAGTCAATAATTTGTTGTTTCATTTCCTTCCCGTTCTGTATAAAATTCAAGGCGTGATAGTCGGCAATAAAAAACATGGATTGGTAGTCGTTTTGCATATCAACGAACTGCTTCATGGCCCCAAAATAGTTTCCAATATGTGGTCGCCCCGTCGGCTTAACCCCCGAAAGTAAAGTTTTTTTAGACATAGGATTATAAATTTGTTTCAGAAATAATTTTCAAATACTGGTTAAAAAGTGGTATGTATTTTTTCATATCATCAAATTCTCTTTTTAATTGAATATGTTCGTATCTGTGGACAAGAGCGTTTCGAGTGCCGACACAATAAGATAAATTTTCTAGAAGTTCAGATGGAAATAATGAGATTTTAATCAAAGTTCCAAAAGTACTGAAATAAGTCTCACTTGGTGGGAGATTATTTTTTTCAATCAAAATTTGATTACAGTCTATAATAGTATCAACAATGATTTGAAAATATCTCTCAGAGGCGGACATGACTAAATCATTTTTTTGAAAATCTTCAAATTTTTCGGGCAGATTGGTTTCTAGTTTTTCCAAATTTTCAGCAATCAAACCTATCTTATTTTTTACTATGTCATCAGTCATATATTTAAAGTGAAATTATTTTTTGACGAACGAGAGAAAAAGAATGATCTCTAAAAGACTTTGATTCTGCCAGAAGTTTCCAAGCGTAAAGTTTTAGTCTATAAGCCAGATCATCCTCTTTTTGATATAAAATTTTTCCAAATGCCAATATATTATACATAAGCAAAGGATTATTTGAGGATATAATACTTACATTTACATTATTACTTTTAAATAATTCTGAAAATTGATGATTTAAATTAATCTCGTCATCATGTGATAATCCAGTCTTTTTTAGCACTCCTATATCAATATCGCTTTCTTTGACAGCTCGACCTTTGGCGTATGAGCCAAAAAGCATTACTAAATCTAAATGCTGATCTATGGCTATATCTCGTATCAGATACCTTGTTTCTTCACTTGTGATAGTTTCCATGATTTTATAATATCACAATTCTTCTAGTAATTCTATCATCCCCTTATCCTACAAAAACCCGCCCACCTGTAAATCCCAAAGTTTTTTATACAAACCACTTTCCATGTTCGACAACTCATCGTGAGTTCCCTCTTCTACTATTTGACCATCATTCATAGATATTATCCTATCCATCTTTTTGACAGTTGAAAGGCGGTGAGCAATGACTATAGTGGTTGATTCTTTCATCAGATTTTCTAGGGCATCTTGGATAAGCGACTCGGAGTATGAATCCAAACTTGATGTGGCTTCGTCAAAAATAAGTATAGGCGCTCTTTTCAAAATGGCTCTGGCAATAGCAATACGCTGGCGTTCTCCACCGGAAAGTTTTATGCCTCTTTCACCGACAAAAGTTTCGTATTTCAAAGGCAAGCTTTCTATAAACTCAGCACAGTGAGCCAAGCGAGCGGCTTCAATAACTTCATCGTCATTAGCATCACGACGACCATAGCGAATATTATCCATCAAAGTTCTGTGAAAAAGTATAGGATCCTGTGGCACAAAACTGATATTCTCGTGCAAACTATCTTGTGTTACTTTACTTATATCTTGCCCATCTATGCTTATCAAACCATTAGTCACATCGTACATACGCATTATGAGGCGAACAAAAGTAGTCTTACCGGCGCCAGATGGACCTATGATCGCAATCTTTTCACTTGGTTTAATGCTTACACTTAGATTTTTTATGGTGTGGCTGTTGTCGCTAAAACCGAAGGAAACATTATCAAAGACAATCTCACCTCTTGTGACTTTCAATTTCTTGGCTTTAGATTTGTCTTGAATCTGATGTGGCATAAGCAATATGTCCACCATTTCTTTTGAATCAGCTACACTTTGATAGACGGTACGAATAATCCGGTTTAAACCCCAAAGTTGATAGCCAAGACCTATAATATAAGTCTGAGCCAAAACAAATGTTCCGACAGTAATCAAACCAACAGCCCAATATTTGATGGCATAATAAAATACAAAAAACTCCACAAGCATTATAAGCAAAGACTGGATAGCATCAACAACTTCGCCCAATCGCCAAGAAAATAAAGCCTTTCTGGCTTGGTCGTTTGAAACATCTTTGAAACCAACTAGCTCATAATCATGTCCAGTGAAAAAAGATACGGCTGTGTTGTTTGTTATTGAGTCGGATAAGTAACCGGTGGTTTTTGAATCTGCAGCGGCCGAAGCTGTATCGTATTTTAATTTCCAAGTAGAAAAAGCAAAACTAAATATGGTGATAAGAATAACCCAGACAACAATAACCAACGAAATAGCAGGAGCTAGAAAATATGTCACCCATATAGAACCAACAACGGCAATAATTAAAGGCATTAGGTTAAAAGATAATGTATCAGTCAAAGCCTCGAAGGCTCGGCTAAAACGGCCAACCTTTTGAACCAAACTTCCGCTGAAATTATCAGCAAAAAAAGTGTATGAATGACCTATCATGTAATCAAAAGCATTTTGTTTTAAACGGGCCATGACTTTGGCCTGCATAGAGTTGTACAAAAATGTACCAATACGCCAAGACAACCAACCAAAAACATGCAAGGCTAAAACGATAATGATGATTTTGACAAGAATTGCAGTTGTTATGCTTACACTAGCTGATTTGCTAACAGCATCAAAGAATTGTTTGTAATACAGTGGAACAATGACATTTACAATCTGAGCCAGAAAAAACAACACATACGCAGAAACAAACCGACTTTTCATCGGTCGAACACCTATCCAAAATTGTTTTATTATTTGTATTACTTTGACGTTTTGACCAAATTTTTTCTTTTCATCCATAAGAGAGACAGTATACAACATTCAAAACTCAAATCCAAGCTTTAATTTTTTGGTATTTCCAAATAGAATGTTGAGCCGGTTCCTCGGCCGGCGGATGTTACCCAAACTCGTCCACCGTGAGCGTCAGCCACGTTTTTGACGAAGACTAGGCCATAGCCAGTGGCATTTACATTGACTTTTAGCGACTCAGCTCCCCTGCCGCCCGCCTTGAAAAGTCGAGATTTGTCATCTTCCGAAATACCAACTCCTGTATCAGCGATTTTAAGGAGAACAGATTTACTTTGTTGTGATAGAGAAACAGAAATACTGCCTTTTTCTGTGTAGTTTATAGAGTTGTCTATCAGATTTCTGATGGCCTCGCCGATTTGAGTTGAATCTCCTGTTATATTGTAGTCACCCGACTGCACATCCAAACTAAACTGTAGTCCCTTTTTCTCGGCATATTCTTTCTGTTTATTTGCCGTATTTTCTACCACAACCTTCATATCCATTGGTTTTTTGTCATACGGCAAAACACCTTTCTCGGCGCTATCGCCTTTCAAAATACCTTGAACATAGTTGATTCCAACATTTGCTTCATCTAGTCCTTTTTGCAAAAGTGGCACCGCTTCGCTGGAAATAGTCCCATAATCCCCCGTCAAAAGCTCAGCAAAAATGTTTTTTGTATTACCAAATCGCCCTTTAATCTGGTGGTTCATAAAATGCATCAAAGAGGCCTGTCCCTCATTAGCCACTTTCAGCTCTCCTGCCAAAATCTCAATTTTCTCTCTCTGCTCAACTTCCTTTTTAACACTTCGGATGAGATTGAGTCCTATAAAACCTGTAATTATTAGAGTAATTCCGGTTAAAACTCTGTTTATGTCGGTTTGAATGAAAAAGAATTGTGAACCAATAAGTATTACCAGAGAAACTATCAGCGCTTGAGCGCCTATTAATTTAATATTGAATGTCTTAAATCTGACAATTAGATAACCAAGAAATCCAACAAACACAATCATTCCAAAAAGTCCTGCAGCTTCATACATGAAAACATAAGTTTGTTCTGCGACATAACCAGCCACCAAGAAAGACAGAAGGAAGATAATTATACCAATGGTTAAAAGCAAAATTTGCTTCCTAAAAACTTTTTCGGCTTTAAAATATTTATAAACAGCAAATCCTATAATCCAAAAGGAAAATAACACCTTCAAACCAAGAGTAAAATTCGTATATAACGGGTTTTGGATGGCAACACATTCTTGAACATCATAGCTTGTGAGATTATAAAGTGTTGGTACTAAAGCAATTATTAAAAGAAGTGGTGATGAAACAAGTATTTTTGACCACAAACTCACATCTCTTTTTTCAACAAAAACATATACAAAATAAAGACATAAAATAAATAGTAGAATGGCAAAAATTTCTGTTGGTGCCCAAGCTGTCATCACAACACTGTTTTGGAAATAGAAAATCCAAATAAAAAGATCAGATACGACCCAAAGTGAAAATACCAAAGTAATGAAAAATAAAATCTTGCCTAATAAGGAAAATTTGGTCTTAAATAGAACGAATATTCCGATTAAGAGTCCTATAATAATACTGGGTATGTGTGAGTAATATAAAAGACCAGAAACACCATCAACTATCCCTTTGCAATATTGTATATTTTGTAAAAAATTAAACTCCATGGCCATTTTTCTTACTACATTTAGACACTACAATTATCAGGCAACCCAAACTTTTTCAGATTGTCTTCTGAGCAATAATAAACTGAACAAGTTGTATCGTTTACATCGCATGTTATTGGAGGACAATTTATGCTGGTACAATCAGGGGCTTTGTATTGTTTTTGATAGATTATTTTATAGTAAAATTTCCCATCAGGATATACAGAACACCGAACATCCCCGTCTTCACATTGATGGATAAAACAAGATTCAATCTTTGGATTGCAAACTTCTTTTATATATAACTGGAAATCTTTTTTAACAAAGTATCTATAAAAAGAAAGACCTGTTGAAAAAGAAATGGCTAGTACTATAAACCACACTAAAATTTGTGACCCCTTAGATACTTTAATATCAGAATCAGACATATGTTAATTATATGACAAATCCATTGACAATGAAAGTGAAAAGTGTACCATTTGTATGCAGAGGTTGTGGTCAACCGGCCATGATCTACTCTAGCTCTTTTGAGCGGAAGGGAGGTTAAACAAATGATAGGACAAATGACGGAAAACGAACAGATCATTCCCATTCGTCTTTTGGGGGGTGGGGGTGGTGATTCCGGTGACGAAGGTGGCAGTGATTCGGGAGATTCATCTGAGGATACATCTGGACCATCGTCAGATGATTACGGTGAGAGTTCGGATGCCGATACTGGTGCTAGCGAAGACGGCCCCAGTGATGACTAAGCATCTTATCCTCCCCGAATTAAGAAAGGGTCATGCGATACAATTATTGTGTGGCCCTTTTTTTTATTTTATTAATTAACTCTTTATAACCGACACGATCAACAATTTCCCAAGCTCGTGTATATGTGTCAGTAGAATGTTTTTTACTTTTAACTATCTCCTGTTCCATCATAGTATGTTTGTCTAACACATCTATAAATAGATACTTAAGAAATGGATCTATCATAATGTGATTGATAACATTTTCATCATCAGAATAGATTTTTAGATAATCATATATTTTTAGATACTCTTTTCTGTTGTCACCAAATAAAACATGTAGCAATTCATGAGTGAGAACACTTATAAATTCTTCTGGTGTAAAGCTACTTTTTATTACAATTGGATTGGAGAAGGATCTTAAACATCCGGAAACAATATGAACATCAATTCGATTTCTTTTAAATGACAAACCTAAAATTTCATAGACTGCATCTGATATCTTTTTTTCATATTTTTTCCATTCCGTTCTGTATAATATTACTTTCTCTCTAACCTTTTCTGGTGATGGAGGCGTCCAATCTTTCCATTTTTCGTGAGATTTAATATGAGCGATGAATATGGGGTCTAAAAACTTATTATATTTTATGTATATTTTCATATATTGATTAGTATAACATATTACTTGCGCATAACTATATTATATGTAATGATAATTTAGGAGGTAACTATGCTAGCGAAAAAAATATGTAGTGCTAGGATCACAATGAGGACTATATCGGAAGCAGATTTTACGATTTTACATTCTTGGAGAAACAGTAATGACTATATCAGATTGTTTTCTATAGTCAGAAACACTGTGTCTTTTGAAAAGTTTGTTTGTGATAAGAAAAAAACTCTTGAATCAAAAAAGGAATCACACTTTTTTATTCAAAGAAATATCACAGATAACCCACCTTTAGGCACAATATACGCTTATGATATCAATCAAATTGACGGTCACGCATTCATAGGTCTATACATAGACCAAAAGTATAGAAAATGTGGATACGGGGCTGAAGCAGGAGTTTTGATGGTTTGTCATTTGTTCGACTCGTTACAATTAAGGAAGATATATTGTGATGTTTTTTGTTACAACTCACAATCTATCTCACTTTATGAAAATCTGGAGTTTCATATAGAGGGAACTTTCAAGGAACACAGCTTTTATGAAGGTAGGTGGCATGATGTAATAAGATTTGCAATCTTTAGAGATGACACAGATAGAATAAGAAGATTGCAAGGAAAATTCCTTAGGCAGAGGTTTGGTAGGGAGGAGGTATAAAACCATTGAGAACGACAAAAGCGGGTCACTACGAGCCCGCTTTTCTTTATGCTAGGTAAGATGAAAATAAAAGTTTAAAAGTTAATTTATATAATGAGAAAATTGAAAATTTTAAAATAGAAACTGGAAAATATGATTGTATTATTGCAAGTAATTCTCTGCCCTTTGTAACACCTAAAGAAAAGGTCGTTGAGATAATAAAAAACATTGTCTCCGGACTGAAAAAGGATGGTTGTCTATATATAACAGTTTTTGGCATGAAAGACGAATGGATTAATAAAGAGAATATGAGTTTTTTTGAATATAAAGAGATAAGAGATATATTGGACTCACTAAATATTAAGTTTTATCATAATACTATTGAAGAAGGTTACGGAAAAACGATGAAAGGAGACGTCAAATATTGGAATGTTTTTAAGTTTATTTATATTAAAAAATAATTTTATTTTTTCATCTTTTTATCAACTCTTTTTTTCATCGATTCTGGGTAGGAAAGCCAGAATGGACTTTTTTCGTTTTCAAAAGGCAAAAGCGGATAAATCAATGGTTTTACTCCAAAAATTTTTTCCACTCGCCTGAAACTAGGAAGAAACTTTTTCTTGATAAAATTTGCTTCTTGTTTATCTCCTATCAAAAAGTTTTCAAATAAAACCCCATGACAAACAAACAATGAAAGATAATACAGATAGTAATATTTGGAGAGTTTTTTGGTTTCATCAAACCACCCTGAAAAATCAACTACCTTATTTTTAAATTTTGGCAATTCTTTGTGTAAAAGTTCGTGATGAAAATCTATTATACCTTGACCCCAAAGAGTTTTTATTTTATTAAAATATTTGCCCTCATCTTTATTAAAATTGACGATGTTTATAGTATTGGATATTATGGTTTTTTTATTCTTTAATGTACGAAAGAAGAAAAGCCGGCAAAGATGATATTTGTCTATATTTTTTGCCACAAATTCACCATCGTATTCTAGAATTAACGGCTTGAGTTTTGTTTCTTTTACTATATCAAGAAAATATTTCAATTCTAGATTTGGTGTTCCTATACTTCTGCTTAATACTGCTCGTGGTTTATTTTTTATTATAGAAAGCATCTTGTCACCGAAGAAATTGTCCACTTTTTTCCTCAATCTTTTGTTATTCCAACGTTTTTTTACTTCTTTTTCAATATTACTAAAATTGGTATATATTTCAGACCTGAATATTTCTGGATTTTTTTTGACTCTTTGTTTCATAAATAATTTGCTGATTATACAATAAATCTACTAAAAATGCCAGTGATAATTTATAATTTTCACAACAGAAAACGCGGTGGCTGGGACGAGCCCGACCACCGCGACCTAAAGCATATGCCTTAGGATTTTCAGCCCCCAGACTACAACAACAATCCGAGGGCCCCACCAGAGATTGGCAATCGCCACGGTGGCGACGAGAATCCCCCAGTCACGTCTGCCGAGTCCGTTGAAGTGCTGCTTTCTGTAGTGCACAGCCACAATCAGCGGGTCGGCGTTGATGCTTGCAAGGACAAAGGTTACAAGTCCCACAAGTCCACTATTTCTGGACTTAGAGACCTTGACCAACGCCCTGCGAAACCACCCGGAAGTATCACTGGTCGCGTCCTCCCACTCTCTGGCTGTATTTGCGAACAGCCAGTCGACACCCTTACGATCGTAGCGCCAAAACATATAGGCGCCAACAACCAAAGAAAGTATCGTCATCATGAACCAACCCAAGAATAAACCGAAATGGGTCATAGTCCAGATGTAGAGTGGGTAGTTGTAAACCCAGCAGAATACCTCATATCCTGCAAGTCTCCAACCGATGGCCAAGATTCTCTCTCGGCCATTTCGAAACCAAGTGAGATTCATCGGTCACCTACCTTTCTATTTTAAATTATAGCACGAGACAACGATATATGTCAATATATTGAAAATATTTCACCAGTTATCCACCCAGTAGTAGATTTTGGCACAGCATTGTCTACAATGCTGTGCCAAGCATAATGCCAAAATTCACTACTGGGTTATCCACAAAATAGAGCCAAAAATAACTAAAATTCTTGATAATTAAACTGTCTCAAGCTAAACAATGCCGTAACTGATTTAGCACTATTAACAATAATGGTACAAAGACCAGTGCCAGAGCAATCCCCCGACCATCCTGTAAAGGCCCAGTAGGAAGAGTTGGGATAAGCTTTCAAGGTGACTGTAGCGCCTTGATTATAGTTGTGCGTACAGATAGTGCCACAGTCTATTGTACTGTCTGTGCTTTTTACAAATCCACCGATTTTCTTGGTCACTGTGATAGAGTATTGAGTGATAGGAGTTTGATAGGCATAGGGAGTGATGTAAGGTGTGACATATGGCGTAGCATAAGGAGTGGCATAAGGTGTTGTGTAGGGAGTGGTGTATGGAGTTTGGTACTCATACTGATATTGGTATTGATATTGGTACGAGTAAGGAGTGACATATGGAGTTGAGTATGGTGTTTGATACTGATATTGATACTGGTAAGTATATGGAGTGGAGTATGGCGTAGTATAAGGGGTTATGTAAGGAGTTTGGTACTGATATTGATATTGGTATTGGTACTGGTATCCGTAAGGGGTTGGGTACGGAGTTTGATACTGGTATTGATACTGGTATTGATATTGGTAACCATAAGGTGTTGGATATTGGTATCCGTAAGGGGTCGGGTATTGATATTGGTACTCGTACTGATACTGATAGGGATAAACATAAGGAGTAGCATAAGGTGTTTGGTACTGGTATTGGTATTCGTACTGATAGGGGTAAGGATACTGATAGGGGTATACCGTAGGACAACTACAACTCTCCGGAGCCAAACATTGATCGTTTGATGGTTGAGGATTACACTGTGGTGAACCACCATTTGGACAATTACATGCATATACACCCAAGTTGTAACATGCAAGACCTGAAGTAACTGTTGGATCATAATATTCACCTGCCGAGCAATAGGCAGTATCTGCAGAGACTTTATTAAAAATAAAAAACAAAGATAGAAAAAATAATCCAAGTATGAAAAAATTAAAAGTTTTATTTATATACATGTGATATAACTAATTTATATCAAGTATACAAAAGTAAAAGTTAATAAACAATAAATACTAGAAAGGCGCGAGTATGGATTTCTCCATATCGCGCCCTAGCCTGTCAGAACGACCTCACTCATGGTTGAGAAGTGAAGTCGACGACCGCAAACCCATCGAGAACTGCTGGATCCATCGAACTCAGAAAGACAGCGTAGACCCCCTCGCCAGTCGGTGCCAATGTGACCACTCCAACACCGTTGATTACATCAACGGACATTGTCTGGACGGCATTGTATGAGTTTGGCGACATCAATTTCCCGAGCTGAGCCATCATTTTGTGATTGCCCCCATCGAGAATATTTACCCTGACCTGAAGTATCCCTGTTGATGTCAAGATAAACGAATTAGTGGCAACCCCTGCAGAAGATGTCCTCATACCACTCCAGGTCACGGTCCCAACCTGAACCGACTGGGGACCAGAAGGTGTAGGGGCCGGTGTTGGTGTTGGTACGGGTGTGGGTGTCGGCGACGATGGCGAAGTCGAACTGCCACAACCAACACAAACAAGAACCAGCACGACGACACCGAGGCCGATAAGTTTCTTCAGCACGATGTCCTCCTAGCTGACCCTCATGGGTCGGAAAGTTGTTTGGTCGAAAATAAAATAACAAACCGCTTCTAAACGCCATTATACTTATAATGTATATTGATGTCAAGGTAGTTATACACACTCTATACTATAAAAAATTCCCGTATTGTATTCACCTTGGTCGCCTCGAACATCGCGCTTGGAGGTCACAACCGGAAATCGTTAAATATGCATCATGTGTAGGGTAGATGACCTGAATTACATATTTAACTAAATGAACGATTTGGCGCGTATCGAGATTTTCAAAAGATAATGATAGTTACATATTTGGGCAAAAATATGTTATAATCAATTTCGAAAAAACTTTATGAAAAATAACAAAAAAATAATACTGGATGTACCAATAATACACCAACCGGATGGTAGTCTTGAGTGTTCAATCGCTGCTTTGAAGATGGTGATGGATTACAATAACGATGTCGTTCCTTACCAGACTCTAGTGTCAGAACTTTCCGAGTGGATCAATGAAGAAGAGAGACACATTCAAGGTGCAGGTATTTACTTGGCTAGGCGTGGTTATGAAGTCTGGTTTACTCATCATGACCCTGGTGTCATTGATAAAACAATAGAGAATAGCACAGAAATAGATAAACCTAAGCTAGTGTCTAAGTTAAGTATAATTCCCCAAAATGATTCTACGGCTTATCGAAGAAAAAAACTTTCTCTTGATATCGCATATATTGAAGCCGGAGGTCACTATGCAAACACCATTCCCGCACTGGATGTTATAGATCTAAATCTTCATAAAAAATTACCGACAATAATTTGCGTTAAAATCAAAGTTTGGAGTTCAAATCCAGAGAAACGAAATAATCACTCAGTTGTAGTTGTAGGCAAGGAAAATGATGATTATATTATAAACGACCCGAGTCCTAAAGTATCCAGTCCATATAAAATCAATAAAAACAAACTGCTAATGGCCTGGTATGCCTGCGGTGCTTACACCTTAGTAGTTCGGTTGCAAAAAAAGACCTCGTTACACCAGTAATGCAACGAGATCTTGTCTGAATTATCTGCCATCATATCTCATAGGAAGATATGAATCCCTCTCTGACCAATGGGAGGAGAATGCTACAAATTGTCTGCCACGACATCTCTTTAGATGAGGCTAGCAGTTCTTCTCCTGTAAATTGGTCAGAGGAAAAGACCAAGCGTAGAATCCTCTCGGTTTTGCCGTCAAACATTAGCCGTCGTCCTCCGCAAATCAGTTCCACCTTTCCAGACTTGTTCATGGAAACACTTGCAGATTGTGCGCGTCGCTTGAAGCAACTGGTTTGCTTGCAGTCCGCAAGCGATTGGACTGTGTGATCTGGAAATTGAAACGGCTGGCGATTGCAACTCCTTGCCGTCTTGAACTCCAAGAATCTCCCAAAGAGATCACCCTCGTTCAAAACTTCGAAAAGTTTTAACTTCAGTTTACCGAGATCACAAAAGTGTTCTTTTTCTTCGTGTCCGTATTTGCTCGAGAGGGCAATCGGCAATGCCCTACGAAACTCTTCGTAGTCGGTCAATTCATCGACGAGCCACTTCATGAAGTCAATTCCGGTTTTTACGAACACGGCCAGTGTCAGGTGCATTGACGGTTCTTTTCTTGCAATGGCGTAATGCCAGTGTCCTCTTGGAACATACAAGACATCTCCAGGTTCCAAGGTGCAATGAAGATAGCACGACTCGCTAGGCGGGGGTGTCATTCCGTGACTCTTCTGGTAGAAAGAGATCGACGGAGTGGTCTCTGGAAAAATCCACCACTCTTTGTATCCCGACACCTGCAGAATAAAGAAATCCTGCGTGTCATAGTGATTATTGAAGCCCTGATTTTCAGGATAAGACAGGTACATGTTGAACCTGGTCTCTTGGCCGATCTCCTCACTTAATCGGTCTAAAAAATCACCCAAGACCAGATTATGTCTGTCTACATGCTCAACAATCAATGTGGCGCCGTTTTGGACACTTCCAATTAGATCAAGGGCGTCAGCAGGTTTGAATTGTTTACCACCCTGAGACATCCTTATGCCAGAATGTAGTTGCGACGACGAATTGAGAATTCCGTTCAAGGCTTCCCAACCAAAAAGACTCGCAAACCTGTCTCTGTCACCAGAGATATGCAAAGCACGCTTTTGGTAATGGTCTGCCAGAAATTTCTCTACCGTCAATGGATCCAAGATGAATCGAAGAGAGCTGTTCATTTTCACTTCCTTTTCTTGTCAGTCGTCTTTTTGTAAATTAGGGCTCGGTGAATTGTGTCCACCGAGCCCTATTCGACACCGAGATGGAGTAATTGGGTGTTTTTGCTACCCCTTTTCCCCACCGTCAGTATTCTCACCACTATCCTCACCGCCTTCGCCACTGCCCTCACCATCATCATCTTCGCCATTGCTGGCTTTGAGTTGGTGTTTGGAGGTCACGACTGGAAACCGCTCGACTGAGCAATTTATCACTTCCGCCACGATGCGATCTTGAACCTCGTCCATTACTCTCTCCTCCCTGACATGGTTTCAGTGAACATACAGATCAAAACCAGCCTACTGCTCGATTTATCTCTTTTTCTATCATTAATAGTACACACATCTTGTTTTGAACGTCAATATTCCTTTTTGTTTATAATATGGTATAATTTAAAGGTAGGTTCACAAGCATAAAGAAGTTTTTATTTAACTTATTATAAATTAAAAAATAAAGGGGTAATTTATATCTGCTTCAACTTTCTTCCTTGGTTTTTTAAATATAGATTTTTAAAATTAACTAGTGTTTAAAACTTTGTTTCTTGATTTATTTCAAATATTCTCGAAATTGTTTTATTAAATTTTGTGCTTCTTTTTCAGAAACAATAGTAATAGCACGCTGATAATCTGGATGTTTTATATGCATAAAATATTTCAATCTTTCTTTACCGAATAGCTCGACTAAAATAATTTCGAGTACCGCATAAATAATAATATGATTTTGTGTTAAAGTACTTTCATTAGCATATTCTTTTCTTATGACTTCCCAATAATTTTCAATTCCAGAATTATTTCCTGAATCTCCAACGAATCTATGAATAACTTCATGGATTGCTATTTCCGTAAATTCATCATCAGTAAAAATTTTTCCACTCTTTCCTGTTATTGGCATAATTAGAGGGTTGGACATTGCACTTAGACCAGCACCAAAAATATGCATTTCCAAATCTCTCGGCAAATTTACACCTGTTATAATAATGAGTGATTTGAAAATTTTGTCTTCCGTGTTTAAGTTATCCCAAATTTTACGCCATTGATTTACTTTATCCATTACTTCTTTTTGGGATGGATAATTACCAAACTTTTTATTGACAAATAATTGTCTTCTGTCTCTATCGAGTGGGTATGCGTATTTCAAATGTAGTTTTGGAATATTCATATAAGTTAATTCTAATTTAAATTAAAAATTAAATCTACTAGAAATCCCGCTGGGGCGATGCTGTGAAGCGACGCCTGAGCGGGATTGTTACCCCTTCCTTCTTCCCAGAACCAGCCAGACCAATCGAATCCTCCTTCTTTTATTATAACATAATAAGTCCCTATTTGTCAATAGCAAGAATTAAAAGCTTATTGATATAATAGAGCATATGGACTCTTCTAAAAAAGTGCTTGTGTTGTTTTCTGGTGGCAAAGACTCTTCCGCTACCGTGGTTGAAATGATTCGTGCTGGATACAATGTGACATTGTTTACATTCCAAATAGGCAAGGCCGAGTTAACAGGACCAAAGGGTGACTCGGCCCCAGATATTAGACATTTGGAATTAATGAAGGTATTTCCAGAATATGTTGATGCCAAGCGAGTGATTGTAGAAAATAATTACTTGATCAGGAAATTAGCCATAGAAAAAACAAACAGCACTCATGTAGTCTGTCCACTTGCCATAGCATTGGTTTTTTTATCTGAGGCAATACTTTATTGTTTAAAAAATAATATTGATAATATTGCTTGCGGATACTCCGAATATCAAGCAAAAGAGGATAGGTATATCGAGCAGAGAGATGATTTCGTCGATTACACTAAGACATTTTTGAAAGAATATGCTATTGAATTGCACACACCTGTTATAAAGAAAACCAAACAAGAGGTAATGGATATATTGGACCAGTTTGGCATCAGTTCAAATTCACTGGAAAGTAAGGCTATGCTTGGGGCTATAGCATTTGATGTGGAAAAATCATTGGAATTTTGGAATGAATCAATTCCTATTTGCCGAGAATATATTAAAAATAAGAGAACAATGCCTTAAAAATGGCCATGTCTCCAATATTAAAAAAGGCACTCTATTTCGCAGCCCAAAAACATGACGGGCAGTATCGCAAAGGTGGTCGTGTGCCGTACTTTGCTCATCCTGTCCAAGTTGCCTTTGGCGTGAGCATGTACACAAATGATGAAGAAATCTTGGCCGCGGCATTTTTGCATGACGTGCTTGAAGACTGTCCTGGCGTTTCCATTCGGCTTTTGCGAAAAGAATTCGGTAACCGAATTGCCCAAATAGTCAGTGAAATGACTCTTGTTAGAGGTAATAAACGAACAACATGGCAACAAAAGAAAAAGACCTATCTTAAAAAAATCAAGGTGGCATCAAAAGATACGCTTATTATAGTTGCAGTTGATAAAATGATTAACTTACAAGCATATTTTGATGCCCTAGAAAGTAGGGGTCAGGAGATGGCCCATTATTTTAGTGGAACACCGGATGGATATCAATGGTATTACACAGAAATTGCTAAAATACTTACATCTAAACTTGGCAAACATCCTGCCACCAAAGATTATATTGCTAAATGGCGATTGTATAAAAAGGAAAACCTGTGATTGACATATAACATACTAGCTTAGCATAAATGAAAACTTTATCCACAAAATCAATAGGTGGTATTATTTTTATTAGTTATAATTAGCCTATGCCCAGACAAACCACTGGTGGTTTCGTCGGTCTTTTGTTGCTAACTGTATTAGCGATAGGTGTTGGTGTTGCTTCTTTTTTCTTCTATCAGAAAGTTCCAAGCTCCAGTCATTATATTTCAGAAAATATTTCAGAAAAAATAGAGACGGCTAATTTAATTCAAACAGAAACAGCACAAGCAACTACCACACAAAGTATTGCCACTAGCACCCCAGTACTAGAGTCAAGCCCAGTAGAGAACAAGCAAGAGACAAAAGTTACAGATAGTAAAAAAATAATTCTAGCTAAGAACCCTACCGACGTTAAGGCGCAAGCTACGACAGTTGTAATACCACCACCTCAGGTCTCCGAACCAACTTTAGTGGTAGAAGCCGGAGAGCAACCAAAACAAATTTTGCTTCTTGGGGATGCTCGTTTGGTGCCATTTACTACCATCAAACTGACTGCCCAAGGAACTGACATCATTATCAACAGTCTGACGGTGGAAAGAAAGGGTTTTGGTTCAGATAAAATATTTGTAGAGGTTGGTGTTATAGATCACGGCACAGAAAGAAAATTGAACTCTAATCACCTGTATGTTATGAATAAAGCCTTTAGCATAAAGCAGGGCGAGACTGAAGAAATAACTTTGTACGGGAACATCGTCGATGCCACGACACTCTCCACTTATAACGGCCAAGCTCCTTCCCTAGCTCTGATTGCCATCGACACAAAAGCCAAAGTTGAGGGAACTCTTCCCGTAGTCGGCACCATGCAGACAGTCAACTCTTCCTTGACTATCGGCTCTATAACTCTTGTAAGAAGCGGGCTTGATCCTGCTGTAGGGAGAACTTTATACATAAATGATAAAAATATTATATTTTCTGGAGTTCGAGGAACTCTAAATAGCGCCGAACCTGCACTACTCAAATTTTTTGGTTGGACTCGGAAGGGTAGCGTATCATCTCTTGACCTTTCTAATGTAAAAATATGCCTAGTGCGCCTAGATACCAAATGTTTCGACGCCAAGCTAAGCCCTAATGGAAGATATTATTCAGTGGACTTTGCAAACGAAAAAGACAGTGATATAAAAATAGAAAAGGGAGGATTATTTGATATTTATATTAAAGGAGACATCTTGCCAAGTGGAGTAAATCGAACAGTTGATTTTGATATTACCACTTCATACGATATCATCGCTTATGGCATAACATATAAAAACTTTTTCTATCCATTTGGCGGAACCGATAGTGGAACACAACCTGAAGGATCATTCTCCACCACAGAGTATCCGTTTTATAATGGATACTCTCATAGCATTGTGGGCGGATCATTTAACACCATTGAAAAATAATCTGCTAACACGGAGTGTTAGCAGATTTTGCAATACGATCTACCATCACTTTCCGAACAAGCTTGACAGCATATAAAATGTTTGTTGCATTCCGGATTTTTGCAATTTACATAGCGTTCGGATTTAGTCTTGCATTTATCACATTCCCCAACAACCACATGTTCATCTGCTGGATCAAAACTCATAGTTATACGGTCATCGAAAACATAGAGAGAACCTTCAAACTCCTGTGCCGGAAACTTTTCTATATATGTGACAATACCTCCATCAAGTTGGTAGATGTCCTTAAAGCCCTCGCGCAGAAGTAGTCCCGAGGCTTTTTCACACCTTACTCCGCCTGTACAAACGGCTACGGCAGTTTTCTCTCTCAAATCTTTAACGTGCGCCAGAGCTTTCGGAATATCACGAAAATTCTGGACAGGCATGAGGCGCGAGTTTTTGAACCGGCCGAGATTAAACTCGTAATCATTTCTCATATCTATGATGGTAAATTGTCTGCCATCCTCGTACCATTGCTTCAATTCTTCCGGCTTCAAATGTTTGCCTGTGATCTGATTTGGATTTATGTCTTTTTCCAAATGAAGTGAGACAATCTCCGGACGGACTTTGACTTTCAGTTTCGGAAAGGCAGAGCCAGTCCCAATACTTCTCTTTATATGAGTATCCTCAAATCTCGGGTCATTTAAAAACTCTTTCAAATATTCCTCAATATTTTCTGTCTTCCCCTCCAGTGTGGCATTTATACCCTCCTCCGCCACAATGACTCGCCCCTTCAATCCAAATATCGTACACAAATCCGCCTGAATTTTTTTCAACTCTTCCGGATTTTCTATATGAATATATTTATAAAATAAGATGATTGTAAAATCCATACTTCATTCTATTTAAGCCCCTTACAATTGCCTGCCGGTGTATAATCAGCTTTTCGTGCTTCTTCGATAGAAGAAAACTTTACAAGATTTTCTGGTTTTATTCTAGAAGCCGAGCCACACCACGAGAAGTAGTACTTTGTGCCATTTTTTGAAGCCACAACTTCATCTGATTGCTCAATTTCACTTTGCCCTAGGTGAGACCTAGGGCTGATGGTGCCATATTCTATTTTTATAGGTGTGCCATTGCTTTCAATAACCGATATTTTCCAAAGAGCAAAGAAAATACTGGCTATAACCATAATCAGAATCAAGGTATAAAACGGCTTGATTTTTTCTAGCAAATCAGTTAGACTGAACATATTCAAATATTACCAGATTTAAACTTTTATGGCACATAAGAAATCAGCTGGAACTACGAAAAATGGCAGAGATTCAAACCCCAAATACCTTGGGGTAAAAATTACCGAAGGCGACAAAGCTCAAGTCGGTTCTGTTTTGATACGTCAGCGCGGTACAGATGTCATGGCCGGCAGAGGCGTAGGTATGGGTAAAGATCACACTCTTTTTGCTTTGATCAACGGCACGGTAAAGTTCTCTAACAAACGCAAAACTCATTTTGACAGTAAAACAGTAATCAAAAAAATCGTTAGTGTGGTTTAGGAAAAATAAAATTTAAGCTTTACAAAATAGCACATTTGTGCTATTTTGTTTTTGGAGGCAAACAAATGGGGATATCCAGCCCGAGCCAGAACAGCAAATGTTTAGAGTGTGGAAAAATCGGCTATAAAGTCTCTCGTCCGCACAGATGTCCACATGGCATCAAGTGTTATGGGTACAAGAATTATTGCTCTTACTGCAATAAGAAACTGTACCAAAAACCCTAGACCATCCAGCCCCAGTTTGAAAAACTGGAGCTGGATGTTGTCTTTTATAAAATTTTATTCCCTTTCCACAATCACACTAAACTCCACTTTCTTACCCATGGCTTCAACTGTTAATTTGTGTTCTCCGACTTCCTTTATGGGTTTGTCCAATTTTATAGATTCCGGATCAATATTCAGCCGCACTGATTTCATAATTTCTTCCACCAATCTTTCTTTGGTTACGCCGGCAAAAAGATGCCCTTTGTCATTAGCTTTTTCTTTTATAGTCAGAGTCAAATTTTTTATTGTATCAAGATTTTTCAAAAGCAGTTCGCCTTGAATCTGTTTCTGGGAGGAATCTTTGGCTTTCATACTTTCAATATTTTTCACAGCTTGTTCTGTTGCCACCTGCGCCAACCCTCTCGGTATAAGCATGTTTAAAGCATAGC
>Ga0209515_10000796_pt1 | contig 54910 bp, 69 predicted proteins | sample Subgroupgradi54m_FD_187454 | JGI IMG/M metagenome (GOLD analysis project Ga0209515, IMG submission 187454) | Subsurface groundwater microbial communities from S. Glens Falls, New York, USA - GMW60B uncontaminated upgradient, 5.4 m (SPAdes)... ... | reverse complement strand
TATAATAAGAATATTTGAATAACTATTGCTTTTATTTGTGTTAATTACTAAAATCATGCTATGGATGATAATAAAAATATTCCAAAATTATCGCTTTTTAAAATTCTCCCAGTACTCATACCTCTATTTTTATTAACCGTTGTTTTTATTAGCAGTAACTTTAATAAAAAAAGTAAAGACATTCGTTCAAAAGCTGCGGAAACTACAATGACGCAACGACTGATAATATCAAATAATACAAATCAGTCTAGCCAAAATTCTACGGGTCAAATTAATAATGTAAAAAGTTATGGAGCAAAAGGGGATGGCTCAACCAATGATACAGCAGCAATACAAAGCGCAGTAAAAGCTAGCGGATCTCATTCGACCATATTCTTTCCCCCAGGCGTTTATGTTCTGAGTGATGGAATTACCATATCTAATAATAATGTAGAAATTTATGGTTCCGGAGCTACTATAACACAGACTTCTTGGCAAAGCACGATTGGTTCTTCATTAAATGTCGACAGTATTTATATTCATGATTTATCGATTAATATCACAGCCAACAAAGGTGGACCAACAATATATATGACAGGTAGTCCAACAAATATAATAATAGAAAGAGTTAATATAAATAATTCTCGGCATAATGGAATAGCAATAGGAAGTCCTGCAGGGAGTTCTACTGCTGATAATATCATAATTAGAAATTCGCGAATTACTAATCCTGGTGATGCGGGTATACAATTAGCCGGAAAACGGGTATTGGTTGAAGGTAATTATATTTCCGGTTCACCCTACAACGGTATTGACAGCAATGCATTTGATACCACTATAAAAAATAATTACCTCATTGGAAATGGAACTTCTACCTCAGATATTGATTTAACAGCACGTAATGGTATTTATGTAGGTGCTCAAGTTTCTAACGTAATTATTGAAGGAAACACTTCTATAAATAATGGTAATGCAACTCGTCCAGGAGATGGTATTAATACAACAATAACTAATGTCCAACGTGCAATTATAAACGGCAATATTGTTACCGGAAATACGCGTAATGGTATTGAAACTTCTGGTAAACGCTTTGTGATTACTAATAATATTGTTCAAAAAAACAACACTCCGGGAAAAGTAGATTACGGCATCAGATCTGACGGACCTTACTCTATAATCAGCAATAATATCTTAGATGAGAATTTTAATCGGGGGATATCTGTTACTGGTAGTTTTACTCGAGTTGAGAATAACACAATTACTAATTCTCTCATAGGAATTGAGGTTGGAGGATCTCCAATGACTATATCAATTGCGAATAATACCATTACTAAAAATGGAACTGCGGGACATCAAGGAATATATATTGATACAGCAACTGCCAATGAAACTCAAATCTATCATAATGTTATTAAAGGATTTGTAAACGATATATTAGATAAAGGAGTTAATACTGTGAAATCTCTCCAATAATGACTAATTTTCTATTTTATGTTTTATGTTTTCTGACTCGTTTTATTGTTTAAGTTTTCAAAATACAGTCGGGACGGCGAGACTTGAACTCGCGACCTCATGCTCCCAAAGCATGCATTCTAGCCATCTGAACTACGTCCCGTTAACAGTTTATCTCTTCATCTAGTATTAATTTTAGTTTGGTAAATAATATTTTATCATACAATCTTAGCTTGAACGTGCTCTTATTTTTATTTAGGCAAAAGAATTATTTTGCGAATTTAGATTTCAATAGTTTGGCTTGTTCAATAAAATAGTTTCGCCATTGAATTTCGGGAAACTTATTGATCATTTTGGGCATATCTTCTACTGTTTCTGATTTTATTAATTGACTCCCCAACTGAATTGGATCAATCACTGTTTCAAACTTAATCCGAGCGAGTTTCTCTAATTGATTCCATGCATATTTTTTTTCGGTAAGAATTAAATAAAGATCAATAAAATGTCGGGCGGTAGGTTTCTGATAGATAGTAAAAAATTTATTAACAGCAATGTCTGTCAATGAATCTATTTTTATTCCATTTTTGATCATAAAAGGTTCAATTTGAACAAAAGGATAATAAGTAAATTCTGTTTTAATCGTTATTACCGGAGTAGTAAAATAAACCAGATTCCGATTGAAACTTTCTTGGATGTCTAATTTTTCAAAACCAATAGTCTGTTTGATCTTCTTGGCTAATGAATTTAGCCAAATTTTGTCAATTTCATTTTCCGAGAAAAAATCTAAATCTTCAGAAACTCTATGATGAAGGTAATATTCTGAGAGAGCCGTTCCTCCGCTTAAATAAAAATGCTTTGAAAAAATTTTATCTTTTGCCAAAATTACTAAAATTTGTTTTTGGGCAGATGTCAAAATTGTTACGGCCATAGAATTAATTTAAGAAATTTTTTTCTTTGCGGATCAAGATCTAATTTTGACCAACATTTTTTAATTAAAGATAAATCTAATTTTTCTCCGTTTAAACCAAAATTGATGAGTTGTTGAAGTTGCCAAAGAATGTAAGATTCGCTTTTTTTGTTCCATTTAGAAAGACTGGTATTCCAATTATACATATCTCTATTTTACTACTTATTCAGCTAAAATGCTTCAAAATATCTAAATATTAAGTAGAATATTAACATGCTTCGTTTTCCAAGATATTCCAAACAACGTATTGTAATTGCCTTTATTATCCTTGTCATAAGTATTCTGGTTCTCTTTTTTCTTCCTCAACCTAAATCAAACACACAGATTAGCACAATTACTTCTCCTACTCAAACCCCTTATACAATCGCAAAAGTCACCAAAATAATTGATGGAGATACCATTGAAATCGATACCGGTCAAAAAGTTCGATATATTGGTATCAATACGCCAGAAATGTATCATCCTGAAAAACCAAATGAGTGCTTTGCGATCCAAGCTAAAGAAAAAAATAAAGAACTTGTTGAAGGAAAAATGATTGTCCTACAGAAAAAGAATGCAAAACTTATTATGTAGCAAGCGGAAGTGATGTTATGGTAGAACAAAAAGGGTGCCAATGAATATACCTGATTAGATTTATAGATGTTATTGGATAAAATTTAATATCTGAGTTAGAAGCTTGATCACCCAAGTAATCCATACTTATAAAAGTCTTTATTTATCTGTCCTCCTTCGCTCTTCGAGCTTCGAGCTTCGAAGGAAGCAGTCCACTGTGACAAACGATGTTTGCAATTATTATTCTATCACGAAACACCACTATATATTCCTTTTGAGTAATTTCTCTCCAGGTTCGTGAAGAATGTTAAAATTCAAGAAATAGGTATCTCTTATTCTTAGTTGACATACAACTTTACTATATGGTATTATATCCCTATAAGGGGGATATATGACATACAGACCTAAAGATACAAAAGAAAGAATACTACATCGTCTTAAAATTGCGCAAGGACACTTAAAAAAAGTTCTTGAAATGATCGAGAAAGATGAATACTGTATTGATGTTCTTCATCAATCACAAGCTGTTCAGAAGGCAATAAAAGAAACAGACAATCTTATTCTTGAAAATCATCTTAAAACCTGTGTATCAGACGCTATCCGCAAGGGAAATGATAAAGAAGCAATTGCGGAGGTTATAGAAGTTTTTAAAAGAAAAAATATATGAGTGTTGATAAGTTTATTGTAACAATCACAGGCTTTATAGGAATTATAATTACCTACTGGTTTTTCCTCATGAAAAAAGAAAAGGTCATCTCAGTAAAGAACGCTACTGATATTATTGTTGAGGGAGGGTACAATCCAGATGTTATTTCTATTCCTAAAAATCAAACAACAACTATCAACTTTGTCCGTAAAGATCCTTCCTCCTGTCTTGAGGAAGTAGTTATCCCAAATTTTAAAATACGAAAGTATTTACCTCTTAATAAAAAAATTTCTATATCTATAACCCCAAAAGAAACAGGAGAGTTTGGATTTGCATGTGGTATGAATATGTTTCATGGAAAGATTATTGTAAAAGACTCGTATGAAAAAAGCTGAAGTTTATACATGCCCAGAATGTAATCTTTCTTACGGGGATAAAGACCTGGCAAAAAGATGTGAAGATTGGTGTAAAACTCATAATAGCTGCAATTTGGAAATTACTAAACATTCAATAAATAAAAGAAAATTGTAAAAAACATATGGCAGAAAATAAAAAAACATTTTCGATTAAAGGGATGCACTGTGCTTCCTGTGTACACATATTGGAACGAGCCCTAAAAAAGGTCGATGGTGTAACAGAAGCAGCAGTGAATTTGGCTACCGAGAAAGCTACTGTAACATGTGATCCTCAAAAGGTGACAGATAAACACTTATCTTCAGCCGTCGCCAACGTTGGCTATACTGCAATGCTTGCTGAAGAGATGAAAACTGAAGATGAAGAGAAAAAGGAAAAGCAAAGAGCACTTAATGATTTGCGCAATAAGGTCATTGTTAGTTTGGTCTTAGGAGGGCTTATTCTTTGGGGAAGTTTTCCAGGGCTCATGAATACTGCTCCGGCAATTCTTCGTATTCCCTGGATACAATTTCTTCTTGCCACACCTGTTCAGTTTTGGGCAGGCCTCTCTTTTTATCAAGCAACGATTCCTGCCTTAAAGCATAGGACAGCTAATATGGACACGCTTGTTGCCATTGGTACAACCGTTGCCTATGGTTATTCTACTTTTGTAACTGTATTTCCTCATATTGTAAAAGAAGTAGGTATTGACCCTACTCCATATTTTGACATAGCAGCCATTATTATTGGACTCATCTTACTAGGTCGATACTTTGAAGCTCGGGCGAAAGCAGGTACCAGTGAAGCCATCAAAAAACTAATCGGATTACAAGCTAAAACCGCTCGAGTAGTTAAAAACGGAAAGGAAATAGATATTCCCTTTGATCAAGTACAAATCAACGATGTTGTAAGAGTCAGACCCGGAGAAAAAATACCTGTTGATGGAGTTATTCTTGACGGTGAGTCTTCTATTGATGAGTCGATGGTAACAGGTGAAAGTATTCCAACTGATAAAACAACAGGAGACACTGTAATCGGTGCAACGTTTAACAAAGCTGGCACTTTTACTTATAAAGCGACCAAAGTAGGCTCTGATACTATGCTTGCACAAATCATAAAACTGGTTCAAGAAGCTCAAGGATCAAAAGCTCCCATTCAGCGAATTGCCGATCTTATCTCATCATATTTTGTCCCGGCAGTTATTATATTGGCTCTTGCTACATTTGTTATTTGGTATGACTTTGGTCCACATCCTGCATTTCTTTTTGCCATGCTTAATACTGTTGCGGTCTTAATAATTGCTTGTCCATGTGCCATGGGTTTGGCTACACCAACGGCTATCATGGTTGGTACGGGAAAAGGTGCAGAACACGGAATACTCATAAAAGATGCAGAAAGCTTAGAGATTGCACATAAAATTAATACAATCATTTTTGATAAAACTGGAACACTCACTAAAGGAAAGCCTGAAGTAACGGATGTAATACCTGTTAATAAATTGAAAAAAGACGAAGTTCTTCATTTTGCAGCATCAATCGAGAAAGGGTCGGAACACTCACTTGCCGAGGCAATTGTTAAGGAAGCTGAAAAACAAAAATTGGAATTCCTACCAGTTACAAAGTTCAAAGCAATTGCCGGACACGGAGTTGAGGGGATTGTAGATAAAAAACAGGTCTTCTTAGGGAATAGGAGACTCATGAATAGAGAAAACATCTCTGTATCAAGGTATAATAGCGAAATCTCTCGATTAGAATATGGAGGTAAGACCGTTATGATGCTTGCAGTAGATGGTAAGCTTACAGGGCTTATTGCAGTTGCCGATACTGTAAAAGAAACCGCAAAAGATGGAGTAAGTGCCCTCCTAAAAATGGGAATAGAAGTTGTAATGATTACTGGAGATAACGTACGAACTGCTCAAGCAATTGCAAGAAAGGTTGGAGTGAACCGTGTCTTAGCAGAAGTATTACCCGACCAAAAAGAACGTGAGGTGAGAAAAATACAGAAAGAAGGTAAAAAAGTCGCTATGGTAGGAGATGGTATCAATGACGCACCAGCTCTTGCTGCCGCAGATGTTGGAATAGCGATGGGGACGGGAACGGATGTAGCGATTGAAGCTGCTGATATTACCTTAGTAAATAAAGATTTGAGATCTGTTGCTGCAGTTATAAACTTATCCAAGAAAACAATGCGGACAATTAAACTTAACCTCTTTTGGGCGTTTGGGTATAATGTTATTTTAATTCCTGTGGCGATGGGGGTCTTGTATCCATTCTTTCATCTCCTTCTTAATCCCATCTTTGCATCATTTGCAATGGCTTTAAGCTCAATCTCGGTTGTTTCAAATTCTCTTCTTCTTAAAAAAATAAAAATATAAGTTATTTATTATCCAAAAGTAAAAGCAAAAGCTTGTATGCCAGGAGTTTCAAACTCCAGCTTTAAGATATGATTCCCTGCTTTTCCTTTCAGGTCAACTAAAGTATATAATTTATCTACATCTACTGTTACTACTCCATTTTTTACGTCTTCTCCAGCATTAGCTATAGTACTGCTTTTTCATCTAGAAAAACTTTCCCCTTAGCGTTCTGCTTTGCGGAACTTAGACGCAGAACAAGAAAAGACTTTTTGTGTTGTAAAATTGAGACTCAGCAATTACTTTTCTCCCGCAATTGATGTCAAGGAAATTTAGTGGATTTTATTCCAATTTGTTCCACTATCTATACTTTTATAAATACTATTTTTCTCAGTAAGCGTATAGACAATTTTTGGATTTTGTCTTTGGAAAGCAATAAATAAAGGAACTTCTCCATTAAAGCTTTCATCCATTTTTTGCCATGTTTTGCCACCATCATTACTTTTTGCAAGTCGTTGCTGTTCTGAAAAAGATAAAAGTGATTGTGAATCAGATGGACTTACTCCAACAGCTGAAACAAAGCCTTCCATTAGACGATTCCAAGATGACCCTTTACCACGGGTCACAAAAAGACCTTGAGGAGATACTGCATACAGTACATTTTCATCTTTTGGATCAGCAGTAAGCCCAACCACAACGAATTTCGTCTTACCAACAATTACCCAGGTTTTCCCTCCATCGGTCGTTCTCTGTAACGCACCTCTATACCATCCATACACAACATCGGGATTGGCAGGACTGACCGACATAGCATGAAAATCAACAGGTCCATCAACACCGTCTGCTAATTTAGTCCAGCTAAAACCACCATCTTCTGATTTCTGAAAACCAACGTTCCCACCACCTACAGGATGACCACTTGTAAAGAGTATCTTTGGATCTTTCGGATGAGATGAGAATCCCATGTAATCATCACGACTGTCTCCTACACGGTAAAGTTGCTTTTCATTTACTAAGACAAAAAGACCTTCATGTGTGGCGATATAAAGCTTCATCGGATCATTCGGGTCAGTAGCTAACCCATGACCATGTGTAACAGTGTCAACGGGAATAAGTTTTTTTGATTGGGAACCTATGGAAGTTGTGTTATTCTTTGCGTTATCATTTTTTGGCTGCAGAAAAATTCCGGCAATAATAATTATTGCGAGAACTCCGAAAATAAGATATATTTTTTTATTTTTCATAGTACGAAAATTTTAACATAATTATCCAAAGGTGAATGCGAATGCTTCAATTCCGGGAACTAAGTATTCTAATTTTAATATGTGACTTTCTGTTTTACCTTTCAAATCAACAAGGTTAAACAAGCGGTCTGAGTCAATTGTTACAATCCCATCTTTGACGTCTGCTCCGGCGTTTGTAGAATCAGCCAATTTTCCGTCGACATAGACTTTTACCTTAGCATTTTGCCCAGCAGTTCCTGGTCGCAATACAAGAAAAACTTTTTGTGCTGTAAAATTGAGGTTTAGGGTTGCTTTGTCTCCTGCAATTGCTGTTTCATCAGTAATATTCCAATTTCCGCCAAAACTAAACGAATTGGATGCAGGCGTATTTGAGAGCGCAAAATTCTGAACGCCATTGCCTACTTGTCCATTTGGATCTAAATATTGCATGCGTCTTGATCCTAGATATGCTTCACGGGAGATAGCGTTTTTAGGTGACGAATCTTGTTTTGTATCAAGCGAAGTACTGACTTGCTGCCCTGCTTCTTTAAGAAGTGCCTGTATTGCCTTTTCTGTTTCATCGTATTTGCCCTCTCCAAAATGCGTACGCCTAATAATCCCTTTCGCGTCAATTAGATATTCTGCTGGCCAATATTGATTGTTATACGCATTCCACGTAGCATAGTTATTATCTTGTGGAACCGGATAATGAATATTGTATTGCTTAATGGCATTGAGAACATTATTACTATCTTTTTCAAACTCAAATTCGGGGGTGTGAACGCCAATGACCACAAAACCCTGATCTTTGTATTTATCGTACCAACTGGTGACATGAGGCAGAGTGCGAATACAGTTGATGCAGGTATAGGTCCAAAAATCAATAAGTACGACTCTTCCTCGAAGCCCCTTTATAGTTAATGGATGATCGGTGTTGAGCCATTTTGTGATTCCGGCAAACTCAGGCGCAGGATAGTTTGTATTGAATAACCCGCTTGTATCTGCGTCAATCCTTGTTTTTTTGCCTTTCAAAGCATCAAGCTGGCTCTTCACGCCTTTATTGCGTTCTAATCCTATCAGAAGATTAGTATATGAAGGAAACGTATCTAAGAGTTTTGCCTGAAGCACCTTGTCATAGTTTGTATAAATAGCAAGGGCTGTAAGAATCATCACAACACCAAAAACCTGTTGAATACGGCCGGTGTAGCGAGAAATAAATTTGCTTTTAGTAAAAAATCTATTACCGGCATATGAAAAAATGAAAAGTGGAATACCGACGCCCAAAGTATATGCAAGTGTTACAAAAATTACTTGTATATTTATTGCTTGTGTTGCAGCGAGCGTTGCAATTGTTGCGAGAATTGGCCCGGCACAAGGTGCCCAAACAATTCCCAATGCAAAACCGGTTAAATACCCTCCTTTAAAACCATGTCCTTTTGTTTGAGTCTTGCTACTCAGTCTACTGCTTAAACGGCTTAGCCATCCCTCTAATATTTGACTTAAAGCGGGGATTATCAATGTGAGGCCCAAGACAGTAATCACAATAACTGCAATCAATCTTAAATTATTTGGATCAAAGGGGAAAATCTTAACTATATAGGAGATCGCGAGAGTGAAAATAGAGAAACTTGTCATGATACCCAAAACAATCCCAAGGGGTTTTCTTTTTCCTCCGGTTGCAGATGAGGATAAGATAATAGGTAGAAGAGGCCATATACACGGCATTAAAATAGTAATGATTCCTGATAAAAACGCAAAGCCAAGTAATAGTATCATATTTTTTTCTCATACTGGAAGCCTATAGGCGCCTATAGGCTTCCATAGTTTTTACTGTAATGCAGCGTTTATTTGCTGCAGAAATGTTGCCTTATCCCACTGTTCCAAAGTTCTTATTACTTCTTTACCATCTTTTAAGATAATCTTGCTGTTTTGATGAGTTATGCCAAAATCACCGGCTAACTTTTTTTCATCTTTATCGGTGTCACTGTCTTGATAATTGACCCGAAATCCAACAACTTTATCTGTAGTTAGCGAATTAAATGCAGCGTTAAACTCAGGGGCTTCAGCTCGACAGATTGGACACCAGTTGGCGTAGAAATCCAGAAAGATGATCTTTCCATCTGCTTTTGCTTTCTCGTAATCTGCTTTATTGTATTCGATATAGGGAGATGATTTGCCCGCTAATTGTTTACCAGTATAGCTGCCCTTCATCATCGTGCCATCCATCCAGATTGATTGACCTCCCGTAAGGATCATTGTCGTTCCATCTTTTTTCATCACCTGGCCACTTGTTGTCACTTTTGTGCCATCATTGATGGTTGCATCGGCAGTCATAACAGTCATTTTCCCATTCTCCTCAACCATCATTTTTCCATCCTTCATCAGAAAGCCTTTTCCCATCATGGCTTCATCTTTACCACCGTCCTTTTCTTTGTCCTTCTTCATGGCCTCTTTTTCTTTCATCGCGGCATCTTCTTTGGCTTTCATTGCTGCTTTCTCCTGCGTCATTTTTTCTTGTTCTGCGTTTTTCGACTGCTGATTGGCAATATACCCCCCGCCAACGAGAATTAAAATGATGATACCTGCCATTATGATTCCTTTATTCATATGTTTTCACCCCCTTCCTTTTTAATGCTTCATATACCCATAAATAAGTCCGAGTATTTTTGCCAAAAGCGCAATACAAATTGCAATAATAAGCCAAGGGTCAATTTCACCTTTGAAACTTTGGAAAATAATCCCCGTGATAAGTGTTGTGATCACGGCAAAATAAGCAAATCGAGAAGCGATAAATTTATGAAGTTGTTCCCGCTCATCTCCTGGTGTTTCCCTCCATAAAAATCCGACAAAAACAATAAAAAGAACGACTAAGAAAGGAACCATAAACGGGTGCAAAGGTTGTGGCATCAAAAGATCAAGAGGATTAATGAAAAAGACAAGAAGTCCAATTAAAAAAATAGAAATGATTATTTCACCAACAAAGTTATTTTTCATATCTATATGTGAATATCTTTTCGATAGGTTTCTTAAAAAACTTTGCAATTCTTAATCCAAGCAACAGGGAGGGAATATAATTTCCTTTTTCAATAGCGATAATCGTTTGCCTGGAAACTCCAACCGCATTAGCCAATTCTTCCTGTGTTGCTCCCTTGTCTTTTCTAAGCTCCAGAACTCTGTTAGCAATATGTTCTCTCATATGTTTGAAAATGTCAAGTAGATTTGACATTAGTCTAAGACGTAAGAACAAATTTGTCAAGAGGAGTTTACATTAAGACAAAAGGATTAGTTAAAACTGATTTATATTGGAGCTTGCTCTGGTGCGCGATTGATATTCACTTCATAAAATGTCTTTATTTGTTTTTCGTCAAAGGTTTATCTAGGCGCGTATCTTGTTTTGAAACCAATAAATATCCACCAATTAGAATAATTACTGATGTGATACCTATCCCAATAAAAAATTTCTTTTCCATATTTTTTAAGTACTACAGCGTCCTCCACCTTGTACTTTTGGTAATAGATTGGGAATTTTGGTAACTTCAGAGGCAACGTTCTTACCCCACTGGCTTATTGCCGAATAGTTATACCCCAAGACTATTCTTGGATTAACTTTGTCCCAATCGGTATTTTGCTTAATTTTGAAGTACAAAGCAGTTTGGATGTAATTATTGGGAAACCAAAATGAATTAAAGGCTAAAGCTTCTTTATAGAGTTGATCTTCGGTCAATCCTTGTCTTGCGCCAAGTTGCAGTAATCCCAAAAGTGCCGATCCATGATTACAGTCTTGAAAGAAAGTGGAGTTATCACAGCAGGGACGATAGGTATTTTGAGCAATTTTTGTTACCAATGCTTCTTGTTCGGAGGTAAGTTCAACAATTTTAAATTTATTAAAATATGCTCCACCATTTTGTTCCTGACCCAAATTCCACCCACCAGTTGAGGCAAAGTGATAAAGATCTTTACCGTTTACAGGACTATTTACATTACTGGACATATAATTTGATAGTCCTATTGGCCAAAGAAGATTGACATAGATATTAGCGTTTGTGGTTGTCAAAAGAATTGGTTTTGATGAGGAAGTAGTCAAAACATCTTTTAATTCTTGTGGTAGTCCTCTGCGATCTTTGTAGATTGCCTCAAACTTTTCTTTATCAATGACTCCATTCTCGACGAGCTTAACGATACTTTCGCCTAAATGGATTTTACTTTGGAAACCCTTTGCCGGTAATACTTTTGCCGCAACTTCATCATATAGCTGATTTCCCGTTTTTGAGGTGTTAGCAGAATTCAGTTGATTATCATTGGGATTAATAATTTTTCCTGCTTTTTGATTGAAGCGTTTTGCAAGATCGGTCATTTTTAAACTTAGGGTTAGACTAAATACGACAACTAATACAGCAATAATTGCATATAATGGGAATCGTGTCGATATAACAATAGTTTTAACTCTCTTTATACTTTTGCGAACTGTTCTTTTAAGGTTAGTTTTAAATCGTTTATTCATAGAGTTTTAGTTACTTTTTTCCAGGAACTACCGCTATCTTCACTTTTATAAAGATTCCCACTAGCTGTTATGGCGTATACAAACTTAGGGTCTGATAAATCAAATATAATTGATGCGACTTTTTTTATTTCTGGATCTACTTTTGTAAAATTCTTCCCTTCATCAGTAGTTTTAAATATTCCCTCAGTAGTTCCGACCAACATACTTCTTTTATTTATTGGATCTGGAGCTAGTGAATAGATTGTATTTGTCGAGGAAAATGCAGTATCTTTTGTCCACCCACAGAAACAAAGAAATGAACTATATAGACCACCGCCAGTTCCTGCCCATATATAGCCAATATCAGCTGTTGTATCTGTCTTTTTCATTGACTGATCCATACTCGTAAGAGTGGCCATATATCCCAATGCAGTTACACTTGGATTTGCCGGTCCATCATCAATTCGATACCAGGTTTGAGCTCCATCTTTTGTTCCAAAAACTCCATGATCGACAGAATAGGCATACAGACGGTTAGAATCATTGGGGTTGACGACTAATGCATGAATATCATCACCTTCAATTCCTCTGTCGGTTTTTTCCCAAGTAGTACCGTAGTCAGTACTTTTTACTATGCCTAACCCGTGACCGCCGGCATATAATGTCTTATTCTTAACATCGTACGCAAAGTTCATAAATTCTAGCTCTTGACTAACGCCTTTTACCGGTACTTTGGAAAATGTTTTACCCACATCATTACTTTTAAAAAGTCCTTTATGAGTGCCTAAGAGAAATGTTCCATCTGGGTTATGAAAGAGTACATGAGCATGTTCATATTGAGGATTTTCGTTTACATTTGATTCATTAGGTGAACTTTGATTTGTTTTATTATTGCGAGAGAAATAAAGAAAACCACCTAAAAGTATAACTCCAATAACTCCTACAATTGATAATGTTCTATTCATAGGTTTTTATAAACTGCTAACATCAACTTTATAATCTCCTAAGCTTTCTACTTCCTTTTTAAGGATATTCCAGTCTAGATTCTCATCATGCTCTAACCCGGTTTTACCTGATTTAAAGTCAACAGTGCAAGATATTACACCTTTTGTTTCTTTACATACGTCCTCAATAAGCATTTTGCAGGCGCTACAATGGGTTCCTTTAATAAAGATTGTTGTTTTTTTCATAGTTTCTTTCTTGAATTAGTAATGGTGGAATTTGACTCTTTTAATCTTTCTTTCTCTTGAGAAGTATCACAAGACTTATTTTTGTTCATTCTTATTATCATTATTCCCATCGAAATAGGACATATTAGTGATAAAAGAATAGGAATAAGACTGACTGTTTGAATTTTTGGTAAAAAGAGAAACAATCCTCCTGCGAGTAATAAAACAAAGATAATAACTTTTGGGTTAAGGCAACATTTCCAAAGTTCAGATAATTTCATAGGGTATTCATTTATTTAAAAGCACTATCGATTATGGGTTTTACCTGCTCATAGGGTAAAGCTCCTGGAATTAACTGTTTCTTGCCGTTCTTGGGAATAATGATTGTTCCTGGGGTTCCGTTGATTCCCGCTTTTACTCCACCAGCTTCATCATTTTGTACATATTTGGCGTATTTACCAGAATCAAGACATTGCTGAAAAGCAGATTGATTTAGACCAATTTCAGCTGCAAGTGGACTAAGTTGATCAAGCGCAAATCCGGTGCCATTGGAGGTTGTTCTTTCAAATATCTTGTCAACATAATTCCAAAATGCGTCATTGCCTCCCAGTTCGTTTGCACATTCTGTGGCTTCAGCTTCCTTCTGAGCGTTCTGATGAAATGAAAGCGGAAAATGTCGATACACCCATGCCACCTTATCTCCATAGTCTTTTATTACCTGTTGCATCGTAGGGTGGAATCTTTTACAGAAAGGGCACTCAAAATCGGAATATTCAACTAAGACTACCTGTGTGTTTTTATTACCTCGTATGTGGTCTTTATCTGTAACTGGTGGAGCGGCATCTAAGTTTTGTGGCGGTGCTTGTTGAGGCGCCGGATTAGGATTTGTCTGCTGAACTCCAGCCACGTTTCCTCCTTTTTTTTCCAAGGACTGGACTTTAAAAAACATATACCCTGCAAAAAACGAAACAACAATTAAAAGAACAATGAGAAGATTATTATTTTTTGTCATATTATTGTTAATAAATTATAACTTATGTTGCGTCAACAACAGTAATTTCACCCATTCTTCCACCCATACTACAGGTCATGGCAAGAGTACCAGTATGCGTTGGGGTAAAGGTAAACCTGCTTTGACCAAGTTTAAGATAATGAGCTATATTATATTCAGGGACAACTAACGTACTCATACATCCGCCTAGCTGAACTTTTGCATCAATGTTCATCTGAACTGGTTTGCCTTTTTTTACCGTAAAGGTGTTAGGATAAAATCCTCGTTCACGGGAAATTTCCATAGATAGCTGTTGTGCATTAGGGTCAGGCGAGTCATTATTACCGGCAGTTACTATGGTATTTCCTTGAGTATTACCAATTACAGTAAATCCAGAGCCTGGGGTAGTCATTCCCATTGGACAGCTAAAGGAAATCTCTCCTGCTTGATTCGGAGTAAATTCCACGGTTGTGATGCTGTCTTTTGCTAAATATTTGGTAATACCTAAGGAAGGAATCATAAGTACTTGTGCACATCCTCCAGCCCCTGCTCCGTCAATCTGCCATTCAACAGGAATACCTTGCTTAACGGTAAAGTGATAGGGAGCATAGCCTAAGCCAGTTACTTTCATTTTGGCAATCTGTTTTCCATTTTCGACTGTTATATTAGAATCTGTAGTAGCTTGTACAGAAGAGCCTCCAAATGCTAATGACTTGATATTGAATCCGGTAAGGTTCAGTCCGTTTTGGATATTAAATATGCCAAGTAACACTACTACCACTCCCGCAAACTTCAAAAAATAACTTTGAAATGCTCCTTTGGCAAAGCTTGAGATGGCACTCAATGAAAGAAGAGCAGGTAAGGTACCTAGTGAAAATGCCAACATTGTTAAAACTCCCACTTGCCAACTACCCTTACTTAATACATAAAGCTGTAAAGCCTGGGTAAATCCACACGGTAAAAAGAAGGTTGCTGCACCAAGCACAAAAGGTCCCGTCTTACTTTCACCACTACTCATATCATGGATTCTATGAGCTAAAAACTTGGGCATTTTCGGCTGAAACCGAGAAAGCCAGGGAAAAAGCTTTAACATCTGGAGTCCCAGGATTAACATGACGCCACTGGCAGCGAGAGTAAGAACACCGTTTATTCTTGGAGATAATGTTAAAACAGAACCCAATGCACCAATCGCTCCGCCAAGAATTGTATAAGAGATAATTCTTCCTACATTGAAATAAATACTGGGCTTAAACTTCTGCCAGCCGGAAAGATCGGGGTTTTGTTCATTGTATTTGGCTGCAATTGCCAAAAGCAGTCCTCCAGTAACCGCTATACAGGTTGATAAAGCAGCAACCAACCCGATCAAAAATACAAACCCGTAGCTCATATTATTAGTTATGCCCAGTTGAGGAATGAGATGTGAGTCGGATAATATATAAAGAACAAAAAGCACAATAACAAAGATTGTGGCAATTTCTGCGTAATTTGGCTTTTCAGTTTGATTTTGGTAACTATTATTCATGTTAGTTTGACTATGCCAAGGCGATACAGAATACCCATTCGCTTTTACAGCTGCCTGGAATTCTTGGAGGTTTGGTACACGAAAACAATAAACCTTTGCTTTACCGTCAAACTGGTTCACGTTTACTTTTTCAACTCCTTGGATCTTTTTGAAGTTTCGCTCGATAAGGACCTCGCAACTTGCGCAGTGCATGCCGTGAATTTGAAGTTTTAGTTTTTTTAGTTGATTATTGTTTTGCATAGTTTTCTAATTACTGAACTTGCTAATAAAAGATTATTGAGACAAGAGAAACCTTTACGGGAGATTTAGTTGTAGAGCTTTGGATGAATGATTCCGTCGGACAAAGCAAGAAGTAGATAGTTATATAATTTCAATTCTGGATTTTTATCTTTATAGTATCTATACCAAAAACTAGAAGATGTTTGATGATCAGATTGCATTTTAATAAAAAAGTATATAAGGCTCGATGCAATTATAAGAAGTAAAAGAAAGATACTAATCTGTAGAGAGGTAAATAATTGTTGCCATTTTCCTATATGATCTGCTGCGTTCATATCACAGAGAGAAGAGGTTTTAGCCATGAAAGGGCAGTTTGACATCATACCATGTTTATCTGTAGGCATACTTAACCCTAAGCCAAAATTACTGACCAATATAAAAAGGAGGGTCATTCCAAAAAACAATGCATAAGTAGCTTGATTTCTTTTTACTGCAGGAATTAATTGCATACAAAGATTCTAGCCGACTGCAAATTATCTGTCAAGCCCTCTTATATTTATGTACCTCCTATAGTAATCGCTGCTTCCTGTATTTGACAAGAACTGAAGCGGTGATACAATAAAAGCAAAATTTAGTAAATTAGATTGTCATGAAGATCTAAGACTTATTTGTCGGGGCGGCGAGACTTGCACATAAAAATCCTATCGGATTTTCAGTGTAAAAACTCGCTCCTTTACACTTGAAAAATGTGTCGGGACGGCGAGACTTGAACTCGCGACCTCATGCTCCCAAAGCATGCATTCTAGCCATCTGAACTACGTCCCGACATATTTTTCAATGTGTAAACCATCTGTTTATCCTGTAAAATCTCGTAGATTTTACAGGGAACTACGCCCCGATATAGCCTTATTTTATCACATCAAGTAAAATAACATTATGAGACTTCCTCGACTCACAAAACGTAAAGTTATAACAGCCATTGTTGTAATTCTTATAAGTATTGTTGTCCAATTCATTTCTCCTCAAAATAAACAAAGTTCACAAAATAATTCATTAGTCAAAGTCGCTCGCGTAATTGATGGAGACACAATCGAACTCGAAAACAAACAAAAAGTGAGATATATTGGGATTGACACCCCTGAACTTCATGATCCAAGAAAACCAATTCAGTGTTTTGCGCAAGAAGCATATGAGAGAAATAAACAACTAGTTGAAGGAAAGATGGTAAAACTTCAAAAAGATATATCAGAAACAGATAAATATAGAAGGTTATTACGGTATGTATTCTTATACGATCCTCCATCCACTTCTGAAGCAGTGTTTATTAATAAATATCTAGTAACAGAAGGATATGCTCATGCTGCAACGTTCCCGCCCGATGTAAAGTATGCAAATGTATTCGTAGAAGAACAAAGAAGCGCCTCGCTAAACAAAAAAGGATTATGGAATCAGTGTCTCTGACTGAAAAATCCTGTATAATGAACCTTCTATATGAAGCAAAAGTTGTCTCCATTCGTCGCACTACAATATCGAGACTTTAGATTATTGTGGCTTGGTCTTTTCATTTCTGCAATTGGCTCAGAGATGCAGGTAGTCGCGGTAAACTGGCATGTATACCTTTTGACCAAATCTGCGTTTTCTCTCGGTATCATCGGCCTTGCCCGCTTTTTACCGCTTCTTATATTCGCACCATTCAGCGGAATCATTGCTGATATGATTGACCGAAAAAAACTTATTTTGATTGCCCAAATATCTATGACTTTTTTTTCGTTTATTCTTGCAATTATGACATTTACTCATACGATATCTCCATTTATTATATATGTTTTGATTGCTCTCATATCCGCCTCACTTTCTTTTGATATGCCAGCGCGACAGGCTATAGTTCCTTCTTTAGTTCCTAAAAAACATTTTATTAATGCAGTAAGTCTCAATGTTACCATGCGTCAAGCTTCAATGGTTTTAGGCCCCATGTTTGGAGGTTTTATCATCGCATTTTTTGGGGTCGGGAATGTGTATTTTATAAATGCAGTATCTTTTATCGGTGTCATTCTTGCAGTTCTTGCAATGGGTCCGCTCAAACATTTAGCTACGAAAAGACCGCTATTTAATTGGGTTTCGTTAAAAGAAGGATTTGTTTTCGTCAAAAACTCTCCGATGATTTATTCAACAATGCTTCTCGATTTTTTTGCTACTTTTTTTGCTTCGGCAACGATACTTCTTCCGGTTTTTGCTCATGATATATTGCGCGTTGGTCCAACGGGTCTTGGATTTTTATATGCTGCTCCGGCAATCGGCGCAATCATCTCAGGACTTCTCATTTCTACTTTTGGCGCAAAACTCAAATACCAAGGTGCAATTCTTCTCATTAGTGTGCTTCTTTATGGTTTTAGTACTATTTTATTTGGTCTTTCAAGATCATTTTTCTTATCGCTTATTTTTCTTGGATTAGGCGGCGTTGGAGACATGATAAGCACTGTTATCAGAAATACTATCCGGCAACTTATCACCCCTGACCATATTCGGGGACGGATGATTGCAGTAAATATGATATTTTTTATGGGCGGTCCGCAGCTTGGCGAACTTGAGGCAGGTGTAATAGCAGGAGTTTTTGGAACCCCATTCTCTGTTGTCTTGGGAGGAATAGGAACAATTTTTGCAACAATAATTATTTCTTTAAAGACTCCTCAATTAAAAAAGTATCAAGGGCATGAATTGATGGTATGATACATATATGAAACAAAAAAGAAAACTTGGCATCTTTATTATTTTATCTCTCATCGTTTTCATCTCATTTTCTATTATTGTTAAGTCAGCTCATCTAAATACCTTTGATTTCAACGCTACGGTTAAAATTCAAGATCATACACCACAACAGTCTGACATATTTCTTTCTTTTTTCAGCTTAATGGGAAGTTTCGAAATTACTTTTTTCGTTCTCTTGGTATTCCTTTTTCTTCGGAAGAAAAAAACAAGTTTTCTTATTCTTTTTATTTTTGTCGCGACACATATAATTGAGTTACTTGGAAAAACGTTTCTTACTCATCCAGGACCTCCTCTTAAATTTTTCCGCTACAATCTCCCTTTTTATTTCTTCAGCTCTTCTATACAACCAGGTTCATCGTATCCTTCGGGACACAGTTTACGAACAATATTTATAGCTATCGTTGTTTTTTTTGCAGTATATCTCTCAAAAAGAATTTCGGCAAAAACCAAGTATTTTCTTTACTCTTTCCTCTTTTTCATAACTTTAATCATGCTCTATTCTCGGGTAAGTCTTGGTGAACACTGGTCAACCGATGTAATGGGAGGAGTATTACTTGGAATTTCATCAGGATTATTTTCGGTGTTATTTTTGTAATCCCCAAATTCACAATCTTATAGTTAGGAAATTGTGATTCGGGGTAAAGGAATTTCAATTCTATAAAGATTCATATCGTTCCCCCCCAAATCATATTTATACCGTTCGGTTCCCCGCATAAAATCGTATATTGTTTTTCCTTGTTCTATAGCTTCTTTTATTTTAAACGCATGAAGCAAAAATCCGACGCTGTAATAATTAGATGAAGGGTCATAACCTGAGTTGTATCCTAAAATACTTAGATTATTTTCAAATGAAAGTAATGTAGATGTATTTTTTTTATCAATCTGCAAAAAACATAGATTTACTTTCCATTCTTTTTTTTCTGCTGTAATGAGTTCCCAAAAAAATTGCCTCATTGCATCGCTCATGAATTCATCTTTTTCACCGCTTGATAGTTTATGAAGTCGAACAAATTCTTCAAAATCATTTTGTGTTGGTTTATCAATAGATCGATACGCATATGAAATTGTCTCTAGTCTCCGAAATTTTCGCTTTAATTCTTTTCTATCTATTCGATCCAATGATTCAAGATATTCGTCCCAGTTTTTTGGCAACGTGATATATGGTGCAACTGTTTGTTCAGTCGCACGATCCTTAAAAAGTTCGTATATTTGCGAATCTTCTCGAACATAATCTAACTGTAATGATTGAATGCCGTTTTGAGAAAACCATTTCAGGATTTCATCCCAAACTTCCTTATGGTTATTTTGATGTGAAGGATCTAAAACAATATCTCCATAGTCAGTTACTTCCTGACCATTCAAAACAGGTTTCATGCCCAAAAAGATTGCTTTGTTATCAATTTTTTCAAAAGCACCATAGCCAATACATTCTTCTCCGCTAAATAAACCAAGAAGAAAAATATTCTCAACTGTACAAAAATGTTTTATAAATATATCTAAGTACCAAATTCTTTGGAATGGATTAGTTACAGAAAAGTTTGCATAAATTTCTGAAACAGATTGAAACCGTTTTATTGTAATCATGGACTCAAACAGTATAGCAAAATTCGTATTTATCGTATGATATAAGAATGAAAAGAGTTATTCTTTTCTCAGTTTTTATTCTTGCTGTTTTTATCAGACTCTATAATATTAGTTATTTTGCGTCCTTTGGAACCGAAACAGCTCAACAGTATCTTGAAATTATAAAATTACTTCATGGAGATTTCTTTTTAAATGGTCCCTCTACCAGTCATGTATGGTTTCGGCTTGGAGCAATTTCGTATTACTTTTTTTTTCCTATTTTTTATCTTGTTTACTTTCATCCCCTTACGCTCTTTTATTTCTGGGTATTTGTTGATATTGGAACTCTATTTTTAAATTATTACGTGATAAAAAAAATTTTCAATGGGAAGACTGCTTTATTATCAACTGTATTCTTATCATTCTCTCCACTTGCGCTTACCTTTAACCGCGTTCCTGGTTTTTATAATTTTGCAATTCCTTTGTCATATATTTTGCTTTTACTTCTTCATAGAGCTCTTCACAAAAAATCCATTCCTTATTGGCCAATTTTTCTTATCCTAGGATTAATGATTAATCTTCATGCATCTTCACTCATTTTTATTCCTTTTTTCATTGGTTTAGGAATATATTTAAAAAAATTCTCTAAGTTCAACATCAGTGCTTCAATTACTGCATTCTTCCTTCCTAATATTCCGTTTTTTATCAAAGATTTTTCCAGCGGGTTTAATATGAGTCGAAACTTATTGGTCTGGATACCGTATAAAATCTTCAATTTCTTTTCAGGTAAAACGCTTGGAGTAAATCGGGTTCAGGTCCAAGATGAAACCCTCGCGAATATTATGAATTTTTTTAAAATGACTATTCTTCCTCCGCAGTATTCGTTAGTTTTCGGAAGCATTATTATTGGATTATTACTTTTATTTCTCTTTCTTAGAAAAAATTCATTATTTATCCGCGTTCTTTATCTCTGGTTGTTTTTTTGGATTGTGGCATTATTTATACATAAAAATCCTCCCATTCATTATTTTGTTCCAATATTTATTTTGCCAATCATACTTACTGCCTACATCTTCAGTGAGTTACAAAAAAAGGGTAAAATGAGAATAATCGTTTTAGGAATTATTTTATTTATTGTTTTTTCTGATCTGTTATTGATTTTTTCACCTCGCTATCTTTTTCTAGACAGAAAGAAAAATCCTTTTGATATTTCCTATCAAACGCAGGAAAAAGTTGCAAAATTTATTATTCAGGATGCAAAAGGAAGAAAATTTTCCCTTTCAAGAATTGGATTTTTTGACAATTATCTTGGCCAATCTAAGGAAAATTATGAATATCTTTTATGGTGGCTAGGCAATAAACCGGTACAATTAGCCAGTCTAAAATATATTATTGTTGAAGATAAAAATAGATTGCTTTCGAATAATAAGAATCATAAATTAGCTGAGATTGATGGAGTAATTATTTTGCGTTAAGTTCACCACATGCCGTGTATACAGAAATCTCTGTCTTTGATTTATGAACATTAAGAGCTAAAGGAAGGTCCTTTTTAAGTTGAACTAAAGTCACTGGTAAAACAGTGGTAGAAACTCCTTTCACAACTGAATTCAATGGATATTTAACTTCACCTACTCCAGGACAAGCTCCAAAATGAATATGCGCAGGTTGAGAAATATCTTTTTGATATCCGGTTAGATTAACTGTTACAGTAACCTTTCCATTCTCCTCTTTGAGACTTGCTGTTCCAGATTCACCAGAATTATTTTCCTCAGCAAGTACTATGGTCATTTCTTTTACCATCATTTTCTCGCTTGGTACTAAAGTAACGCTTGACTGAGTAGGATAGATTGTGGATGATTGATTATAATTATATCCACCTTTTTTTGCGAGGAAAAAATAATAAACGAGAGCGTAAATAACTCCTCCAACAACGAGATAAATCAATACCCACTGCCATAACGGTTTTTTTTGGTATCCATTTTCTTGTTTTTCATCTGTCTCTTCCATAGTTCTATACTACTACTCAAATGGTAGAAGTTATTTCACCGATTGTCAAGTGTTTTTTGATTTATACTACTGGTTGTTCTGGAACTGCTTGCGTCATTGATGCCATCATTATCATTATTTCTTCTGGTGTTTTAGTTAATAGTTCTGGATGTTTATCTTTAGTATGCTGTTGTACTTCTGAATCTGCCATAAACATTTTCATAGCTTCGTCTTTTGTCTCGGCCATCACGCTTTTTGTAAATCCGTCTGGACATGTTGTTTTCCACGTTTGCATAAATATCAACCCCTTTCGATTATATAACTATTAACATTTACAAAAATTATAACAAATAATAAATCAAAACTCTTTAATTAAAAAGAGATATACTATATATATGGAATTTCTCTACGACAAGATCAACAAAAAATTCTTAAAACTCGCAGATGTAGTCAGTTTTGGAATGGGAACTCCAACCAATATTATTTTTTGGATTCTAGCGGTTCTCGTCTGGATTATTCTCGGCGCAACACGGCAAGACCTTTTTTTGAAAGGCAAGCTGCTTCCGGAATGGTTTACCTCAAATCAGTGGAACTTCCCTCTCAATACAATAACGACTTTAGCCGAACTCTACATCGGATTTCTTGTTGCTGCTGCAGCAAATAGATCAGAACGAGAGTTAAGAAAAATTATTGAAAAAATAAAATATGCGATCGATCGGGTCGAAAAAATTAATGCGAATCAAGATAAAATATTAGATCTTCTTGTTAAATATCAAAAAAAAGAATTATCAGAAGAAGAAGCAATTTTAAAGGAAGTAAAAAAAATTTGATATAGATAACTTCTTTCTTCTAATAACAAGCATAACCGCAAAGGAGCCGTTGGCTAAAATTAAATATAAAGGATATAAAGCAGTAATAATGGAAACATTGGTAAGAGCAAATAAAGAAATGACGAGTTTAGTAACACTCAATACATACGTAATCAGTGTCTCAGAATATGGCTTAAAGTAAGATTTACGAAACGTTGGGTAAAAAGCTAATGCGTCAATAATCATTACTAAAATCACCGAAAAGAGAGGTGTTTTTGTAATAAGCCAAAGAATAATTGATACCAATGCTCCTATGAAACTAATCCAATCGCTTTTCACGATATTTTTTTCCCCTTGTTTTAAAGCAAAAATAAAAACTCCAAAACATAATACTGCAGATATACCCAATGACCAAGCACCCGGTCCGGCGTTATCTGATATCTGTCCAAAAAAAGCAACACCTATAAGAATTGACCAAATGAACCAGGAAAATGCATGCGGTTTGGTTTTATGAGCAAGAATATCTTTGAAATAAAAAGCGAAACCAATAAAAGTTATGAGGGTTGAGATTATTCCCAATAGTACTTTAAAGTTCATTTAATTTATTCTTTCCTACAAACTGCCAGCAGTTTCCATTGGGAACGAGAAAGGTCAACCTTATTTCCTTTGAAAAAAACTCCTTCCGAAATAAGCATTTTTTTCTTTCCTGCTAATCCGCCTTTTCCAGAATATCCTGTTAGATTTCCATTTGAAGCTACAACACGGTGACATGGAGTACGAGGTGTGTCGGGATTGATTTTCATAAACATTCCAACCACACGAGCTGCTTGAGGTTTTCTGGCCAATTTCGCTAACTGTCCATATGTTGCAACTTTTCCTTTTGGAATCTGTCGAGTCAACTTGTAGATTTTTTCTTTAAATGAAATTATGGTCATTTTTAAAATATCATTCTTCAATTTGTGTGAGTTTTGTGTGAGCCTTTGTGACGGATATATGAGAAAATGTTGATCCTGGTTCTGCTCCATGCCAATGCTCTTCCCCTGCTGGCGTCCAGATGACGTCTCCTTTTTTCACTTTTACTTTTTTGTCTCGCGTTGCAACTATTCCTGTTCCTTCGGTAACAATAAGTACTTGATCGTTTGAATGCTTATGAAATTTATTACGTATTCCTTTCGTGAAATGTATAAAGTTAACACTAATATTAATTCCTTCTTTATCTGGGACCGGTGTTTGACTAAATGCTTTTCCAGTAAATAATGGGGCTCCCAAAAGTTGTTTTTTTATCTTTTTAATGTTAACGACTTTCATATCTAAATCATTTCCAAACAGCCAACAGTGTTCCCATTGCCAGTAACGTCACTAAATAATATCCGTTGTTAAGCATCCATAATTTCATACTTTTTCCTTCCCATAAAACTGAACCTAACGTAACAGGAGCTATAAATCCAAGCCAGTTCCATAGACCTGACATTAATCCTGCAGAAACTCCTTCGACTTTTAAATATGAGCTTGCAAAAACTGTTGCGTGAGCTAATACAAAACTCATTACTAATGATCCGACAAACATTAATCCATATGATTTGCCCATTCCATTTTTCATTGCTTTATCCATTTTATCTTTACTCATCCCCATTTCTTTCATCCATAACTTTCCAAAAAGAGGCCCATACCAAACATATCCTACAAACATACTTACCATCGCAGCTCCAACAACTGCTAGATAATTAATCGGTACAATAACTTGTTCCATAAAAAATAAAGTAAATTATTAATTAGTAGATAGTATACATGAGGTAAAAGCAATTATCACTATAAATGTAAGAGTTTAATCTATAGAATTAAAATAAGATTAGTGTTCTTCCATATCATGTATAAGTATAATGGAATTACTTTGTAGGCTGGTAGCGAAGGAGGAAGACGCCTGTTTTAAATGTCTTTGATTCTACAAGTTTCAGGTCAGTTTTTGTGACATTATCAAATAGGCGCTTTCCTGTGCCCAAAATTACCGGATATAACAAGAGATTGTATTGATCAACAAGTTTGTGCTTCGTCAGGAATCGAACGAGAACTCCGCTGAAACAATTATTTTTCTCACTTATTTTTCCAAGGGCTCATCAATTGAAAATAGTTACCATCTGGATCTGCAAATGTTGCAATCCAAAACCCTTTCATTTCACCCATTTCATATGGTTCCTTTATGACAACCGCACCAACACCAGCGATTCTTTTAAACTCTTTTTTTACTTCTTCAGTTTCTAAGTTAAACATAATTCGTCCCGGTTCTTTTGATTTTCCTTTCATTTCCGAATGTTCTCCCACCGAGAAAAATCCATTTTTCACCTGCCAACCCGACCAATTTCCCTCTTTCATATCGGGAACCTTACCAAATACTTTTTCATAAAATTCAGCCATTACCTTTGGCTGCACCGTCCCTATCATCATTGAGTTGAGATTTAACATAGTTTGAATTAAATATTAATAACTTTAAGAGATAATAATCTATCTCATACTTATATTGTAATATATTGCGGAAGTATTGTATGTTGTAGAAAGTATAGAGTTCAAACCATTGCAATGTTCTCCCATCGTAAAAAAGTGGGAACGTTATTATATAATAGATACAGCATTATGTTTATAGATGAGGCTGAAATAACAGTTCAAGGTGGTGATGGTGGAGCTGGTAAGATGGCTTTTTTTATCAATAAAAAGGGACCATGCGGCGGGAATGGTGGTAAGGGTGGAAATGTATGTTTTAATACAACCTCAAATTCTACGGATTTAAAAAAGTATACAGAAATAACTTTGTTCAAAGCCGAAAATGGACAAATGGGAGGTTCAAATAATCGAATTGGGAGAGAAGGTAATAATCTATATTTATTGGTTCCCATTAATACTACTATCATTGATACCGAATCCAACAAAGAAATTACTCTGACAGATACCATATCGAGTATCTTAGTTTGTCGAGGCGGGATAGGAGGACACGGTAACGATTACTTTAAAACCTCAACATACCGAACGCCTCGAAAGGTCACTCAAGGACAAAAAGGTGAAGAAAAAAAGATTAAACTCATTCTCAAACTTATAGCCAACTATGGTCTCATCGGTCTTCCTAACGCCGGTAAAAGTAGCCTGTTAAATGAGCTCACCAATGCTCATGCAAAAATTGCCAACTACCCTTTTACTACGCTTGAACCCAATCTTGGAGTTATTGATGGAAAAGTTCTTGCTGATATTCCTGGACTCATTGAAGGCGCTTCTCTAGGAAAAGGTTTGGGGATTAAATTTTTGAAACATATCGAAAAAGTGACATTATTATTACATTGTATTTCTGTTGAGTCTGAGAATATTGAAAGAGACTATAAAACAGTGATTGAAGAAATTTCAAAATACAATAAAAATATCCTTGCAAAAAAAAGTATTATTTTGTTAACCAAAACCGATCTAATTCCTCAAAAGGAAACTAAAGAAAAAATAAAGATATTAAAAAAATTGAATGATACAGTAATCCCCGTTTCTATTCATGATTGGGATTCTTTGGAGCTACTAAAAAAAATTCTTAAAACTCAAATAATTTAATTAAGAAGCGTAACTATTTAACAGCAACCATACTTATTTCAACTTTCGCTCCCAGAGGAAGTTCTTTTACGCAAACCGTCTCTCTTGCAGGATAAGGATCGGAAAAATAGCTTCCGTATATCTCATTAACCTTACCGTAGACTGACATATCTGTCACATAAATTGTTGATTTAACAACATTAGTGAAAGAAACGCCTGCTTCCTCAAGAAGGGCCTGTAGATTTTTCATTATTTGATGAATTTGTTCTTCAATTGTGCCTTTAAGAAGTTTTCCTTCAGGAGTTAAGTAAATTTGCCCCGAGGTATAGATAAAATTTCCTTCAACAACTGCTTGAGAGAATGGCCCAGTTGCTTTTGCAGATTTTGTTGTTTCTACTTTTATTTTCATTGAAACATTATATCAAAAAGTTCGATTGTCTGACTCGGGATATTAAAAATTGTCGCTAAAAATTTCTGGCTCCGCCTGATTGACTTATTCAGGAACACGGAAGTTGAGATAGATGTCAATTCTCAGTTGTTAGATAATTTTCTCAGACCAAAAATAGATGCATCCTTTATCCCCAACTACGCCACTATGTAGAGTATTTCCTGGAATCTTCAATTTATCACCAGCTTTAAAATCATAGATTCTTCTGTTTACTGTTACTTTCATTGATCCCTGAAGACAAACGATGAGTTTTGTTTCTGGATGCTGATGAGTGTCGTAAACGAAATTGGGTCTGTCAGTGATGAGAGTTGGCTCAAAACCTTCTTTTCTTATCTCATCAATAATTTTTTCCCGTCGAGTATCTTTTGAAAAGTATGCTTTTTGAAACATGCAGAAATTATATCAAGAAGGATCTATATTTATTTTATTTAGTTTTTTCGTTGACTAAGTTTTTAATCCAATTTGGATAACTATCTACTTCTTTCTCTGGAAGGTCTCGTGCCCAATGATCAGGAATACTTGATTTTTCTCTTTCAACAATTCGTACGAGTGAAGGAGTCCCAGTAGAATAAAAAATCCACTGATCTCGATTAAGTGGTAAGGAATCATTTATGTCAGTTCTCCATCTATCAAGAGTGCTCATTGCCAAACTCGCACAGGAAGTATATGTAGCGGATCCACGCATATCATAAAATAAAGTAGTTGTTGGACCGGAAATCAATTGAGTTGGAGAAATAGTTCCCAAACTACGTCCAGATCCTACAATGTTTAAAAATTCATCGAAATTTATTAGCTTGTCTTTCATTTTTGTAATGTTATAAGGCTCTAAATTATATTTGCTCCAGCGGCTAGACGACGTTCGAACTTTTTTCGTTAAGACTTAACCTTTAGAACTATCTTCCCTCTAGGACTATTCTTTTCTTGATAATCAAACGCTTCTGTTACTTGCTCAAATGGAAATATCTTATCGACTTTTACTTTAATTTTGCCGCTGTCTATAAGGTCAGTTAAGCGATTTAAATGTTTTGAATTAGTTTCTGTTCCTTGACCAATCGCAATAACTTCATGTTTTTTTGCAAGCTCCTCATTGGGTTGTCCAAGCATTGAGACGATGACTCCTCCTTTTTTAAGGACCTTGAATGATTTATTAGTTGTTTCCCCGCCGACAGTGTCAAATACAGCATCATAATCTTTAACTATTTCTTCAAACTTTTGAGTTTTGTAGTCGACAACTTCATCTGCGCCGATGTCTTTAACAAACTGCATATCGTCTGAACTTACTGTGGTTGTTACATATGCACCTAAAGCTTTAGCAAGTTGAATAGCAACATGACCTATACCTCCTGCTCCTCCATGAATGAGAATTTTTTGACCGCTTTGAAGTTTGATATGTTCTTCCAATGCCTGTATCGCACTTGATCCTACAAGAGGAAGCGCTGCAGCATCTTCGAAACTTACAGATTTGGGCCTATGTGAAGAGTTAGCAACATTGGCGGCAGTAAATTCAGCATATGCTCCCGATCCACCATTTAGAATAATTGCTGATCCATATATCTCATCAGCCAGTTTAAATTCTGAAACTCCTTCTCCAACTTCAACAACAATGCCAGCATAATCTCCTCCTAAAACAGCGGGAAACTGTATAGGCATCCACTCTTTTAAATAACCAGCTCGAAGCTTCCAATCAACGGGGTTAATGCTTGATGCATGGACTTCAACGAGCACCTGTTTCTTACCAGTTGATGGCTTTGGAATATCGTTTATTTCAAAAACATCACTCCCTCCGTATTTATTGATTTGTATAGCTTTCATAGATTTAATTATATATATAATTTGAAAGAAATACTAATCTTTTTTAACTGTGGGTGGCATTCTATGGATCTTTCACTGGCTCCAGCGGCTAGACCAAGTTCGGACGTATTTTACGAATATTTAGTTCTATTCAGTTGACTTATTCAGAAAAAGAGAAACTGAGATAAATTTTACTTTAAACTGCTTCAGCAATAACGATATTCATATTGGCTCGAATTACTCTTTTATCGCTAGGTAAGTCGAGAATATCCGCTGTTAATGTTCCATTATTCATGCTAATTACATTAAACTTTGAAAATAGAGGACCTATATCATGTCGAGGAACAACAAGCTCAGCTTTTGTGAAGGAGTTTTTTTTATGATTATATCTTCATCAGATAGCTGATTTAATAACTTACCGACATTTTCAATTGCTGTTGGGTTTATACTCATATCTAAAACATACATCATCGCAGGATCTTTTACATAATCTGCCATAATATCAGCAAGAAAAGGAATATCGTTCTTTAAAACTTCATACATTAATGGGAATTCAGCAATCGAGATTAAGTGAAAACCAACTTTTGATCCACCCCCTAACCCAGGAAAAGCATAATAACCTTCTTTTTGATATGCATCTATTAAACTTGCGGTATCAGGAAGTTGATCCAGAAAATGTATGAATTTCCCACCTTTTGGAAGAACTCGCCTTGTTTCTGAACAAGCTTCGTGTAAATCACGTAATACATCATAAACTCCTAAAGCAACAACCATATCAAAAGACTCTGGACTAAAAGTTAGATCGTAAATATTTTGTTTTTGAATACTTGATTCGGGATCAGTTCTTCTAACATAATCGACTAACTCTGGACTTGCTTCCGTTTGGGTAATTTGAGCTTTATATTGTGGTATGAGTTCGGTAAGCCAACCCAAAGCACTTCCAACTTCGAGAATCTTACTATGAAGCCTTACATTTCTTCCTAACGTGTTAGCTACTACTTCCGCATATGCTTCTTTTACCGGTTCTCTGACTTTGTTCATATTCAAAACACCCTGGGAATCCCATATTTCCGTGTGTGCGAATAGACGATATCGTTCAAGATCAATTTTTGAAGCCATGAAGTGATTATATCATATTATAGGTCATTAAGTGATTTCACCTTAATTTATTCCGGGAGGGTTTTGATGTTAAAAACGGAAGAATTTTACGAATAGCTAGCTCCAGCGGCTGGACCAAGTTCTGGCATTTTATGCTAAATTTTGTTGAACGTCTTCCAACTTTAAATCATCTCTAAAATTTTTTTAAATTTCATGGTAATACTGTTGGAGAATTTTTATTTTATTCTTTTGATAAAAATTAGCCATATTTTTTTCAGCCCATCAGTATTTATGTCCCAAGTCGCCTCATAATTATTCCAATTTTCAACTTTGTCAATCTGTTTAACCCCTAAAAATTTAATTGAAGATCTCCCAATGAAAGAAACGAGTAAAAAATTAAAGCTAACTACTTCGCTAGGAAACCAAAATTCACAAACTAATTTACCCTGCAGGCATTCTGTTAAAGCTGCAATCGGCTGCATCCAATTTCTTGGTTCGCCCCAAGGATCAGGATGTCGAATATAGCAGAAAGAATAAGGAGAATCTGTTTTATGATAATTCTGGATTTCAAAGAATCGATTGTAATAGTTAGTTTTTACAGGTAAATTTTTTAACTCTTCTCCTTTGTTTTTACTAAATCCGTAAACATCTAATAGATCAAAGCCTCTATAGTTTTTAGGTAAATCTTCTAATTTTTCGTATGCAAGCACCAAAGTTTTTTTCTTCATGCAGAAATTATATCAAGAAGAATCTTAGAGTTTCTTTAATAACGTTAAATTTTCAAACCCCCAGGGTTTGATATATTGTTACTGTCCAAATTTATGCATCTTTATTCAATATCTCTAAAGTTGCTTTTACTGATGGATTGTCAATATTAATTAATTCTACTTTTTCTTTAAAATTCTCCCTTAGCGGAGTCAAGAACTCATCAGCCCAAGAAGGAGTTAATACCATGACACCATTAAAATCAACAATGATTTTTTCATTTTGAGGCACTTCTCTCAACACCGGCTGAAAAGCTAACCACGCTTCTTTTCCCGATGGACGTGACACTAAAGTTGTACCAAATTTTTTTAAATCTATGATCATGTTAATTCTTCAAAATTAATAACAGCAAAACAACCTTTTATTATGTTCTTAGCTCGTTGGATATCTAATTGATTATCACCATTCTTTAAGTATAGCTGAGCATTTCCTGTTTGAAAATATAACGAAAAAGGATTTTTTACAATAATAGATTTTACAAATTTTAATCCATTTCCTCTCGCTTCCGGATATCGGCCGGATATAGTTTCGGTAAATGCCATCCTCAAAGCATCGCTGGAACTCATAAGTTCTGGTCGCACCCTTTTTAAAGTGGTTAATATTCCCTGACCGCGGTCTACTAATACTACCTTTCTATTACGGATACTATATGAGAAAAAAATGCCAGGAATATCCGGCCAGTTTCCTAAATTATGGTCAAATGAATTATTTCCAATTTCGCCGGCTACAGCAGTAATTAAAGAAACCATTTCGATTGGTATAACTCTACTCAATTTTGATTGCAGCTTTTCAAGTCTAGCCTGGAATATATCTCGAGTCTGACAATATACATCAGGATGAGGTTCTACCGCATTGACGGATTCTGCCCAATTACGAGCTATAACTTCAATTTCTTGTAAATATTGCTCTATATCTGATTGGCTATAAAATCTATGACCTCGAGGACCACTCCGAATTGAAGGTAAACGGCCAGCCCTATCCCATCTTCTAAGAGTATCTATAGATACTCCTAGCAGATGAGCAGCTTCACTTATTGAGAATAATTTGTTTTGCATAGGTATATGAGTAAATCTATGCATATTCTACCAAATCTATGTAAAACTATGCAAGTGATAATTAATGAAGCTCTGATTTAAGATCTTGTAATGCAGAATTCTATTTGGCTCCAGCGACTGGACCAAGTTCAGACAGTTTATGAGTTAGACTATTAGAATAACTTATTCTGCTATAATAGCTTACTTATGGAAAGGTTTTCCCCAAAAGATATTCCCATTGAACGAGTGTGGTCAGATACAAACCAATATTCAAAGAAGTTACAAACATTGTTTAGAAAATCACATTCTTTTTCTTCATTTAAAAAACATATTCCTCCAATAATCATGTTTGATAGTTCCAATAATAACGATGTGGATGCTGATGATTTCGATAAACGCTTTCTTGAAACGTATGAAATATTCCCTGCTCAATCTCAAGATCATTATTATTACAGTCTCATTGAAGCAAAGAAAATGGTAGGAGTAATGACTGAAGCCCAATACACTGTTGCAGAAGGTTTTTTTTATGATCGACATGGTTTTGCATCCGATCTTGATTATCAAGCAACCATTGCGGAAGAAACCACTCACTCTGTTTTATATCTTGGAAGAGCTGGGTATATAGAAGTAACGCCCGATGACTTACGAAGCATGAGATTTGATATTACTCATCGACTTGCTGATGCTGTAGAATCACTCTCATTGATAAGGAGAAACATTGATTTAAGTGATTTCGTACCAAATGTCTGCATAGATGAATTATTTGCTCCCATCGGTTCTGCATATATATTAAATGGTCAATATGAAGGTTATATAAAAAAGTCAATTCCCTGGGATCATCCAATAAATAGATCATTATGTATTGATTCATCATTAGACGAAGAAGAGAATTATCAAAGAGCTTTTTTAGTGATTGATGCAATTGAACATTTACCTGAATATGCTGGCCTTCAATTACTTTCCCAATATGATTGGGATGCAGAGGCATTAATGAAACATAATCCTGACCTAGCTAAATTAAATCCAAGAGTCCTTTGGGAACAATATATAAAGCCAGCTCTTATGGGAGAAGAATAAAAGACGTATCCCTAAGTATGACCTACTTAAATATAATCAGACGTGACTCACTAATTTTCATTTAGAATTTTAACTTAAATTATCCTTTTTATTGAGCCAATATTAGTTACTTTTCGAAGATAACATTTCAGGGAAATGTTTTTTATTAACTCTATAGTAAACGAGGAAGATCATTTGATTCATTTCTTGCACATATTAAAACCGGTATTCTATTAGCTGAAGGTTTGGATAAATCATATTTAATTTGATCGCCATAATTTGTAGCGATTTGTATTCCATTGAATTGTGCTAATTTTCTCCACCCTATATATGTTGATATAACATTGAATAAACCAGGAATATTTATTCTTGTAGCTTCACTTGAATTTCGTTCCAATGAGACTGTCATGAAGCTTTATTATACAAGTAACTTTATTTAAAGTAAAATTTTTTCGCATAATCTAACCCCGTGCGCATCCATAACAAATACTAAGCATAGTAAACTGAATTAAAGAGGCTTAAATATCTGAAGTAATTGTAGTATTTTAGATTGTCTCTATGCTCTAAAGTATGAATGCTCGCTCGAGTGGACGATTATAGAACTTTTAAATGGATTAATCTTGAAGAAGATTTATTAACTTTAGAGCAGGAAAGTAATCTATTGTTAAATATCGCTTAATTTACCCCACTGGCTCACTCACTATATATTTATCATTCCGGATTAGCTAACCTCCAAAGGTTGTGGACACAATATTTACCTCCAATTGAGTTTGAGATAGTCAGACAAATCCCTATAAAATTTGTTAATTTTAAAGGAACTTATTATCAATATTGATTTAATCTCCGGGGTCGGTTGAGGAAAATAACTTGAATTTTAAAAAATCATTGCTATACTAAGCTCTAATATGGTAAGCGAATATGTGCGTTTAACCGATAGATATACTGCAGCCCATATCTTAGATAAATATACAATACCAGGAATTTCTCAAGCAGTTGATGTTTTAGGGTTAAAGGTAGAGCAAGCAAAATTAGTCTCACACATCAGTGGAATGGTGAATGACTTAGGAAGATTATATTCAACAAGAGTTACTCCCAGCGCTTTACAAGAATTCAGGTCTGATTTAGGCCGTGTTATATCAGTTAAACAAATTCCTGTTGTCGGAGTCTATAAAGATAGTGAAGTCTCTGTTGATCAACAACCAATACTTTTTGTTCGTTCCCCGTATGATAGACAAACAATAAGTTCACTTCGTGAAGCTTCTGATTATGCTAGTAAGCTTTTAGTTTCTGAAATCTAGCTTTTTTGTGAGTCCATCGTTCCCAGAACGGAATACCTTAGAGGAGTGTATTGGAAGTATTAGATTATGTTTAACAAAGAGTATTCTAGTTGACTAATGAATTGATATACTGTCCTCATGAAAGACACATGGTTAAACAGAACAGATCATGTTTTAGACTTTTATGATAATGATAAAAAACACTTTATTTGGCAAAAAGAGTTAATAAGAGGCAAAAATAATCAAATTTATAACAATTCAGATTGATAAAATAAAATCCTGTGAGTAGTGAAAAAGTTCCTATAACAACGGTACAACATTTTAAACCTAGAAGTTTTCTTGAAGTATTTGCCAGAAATCGAGAATCCCAAGCCAGCCCACCTAAAATACTTCTCATTTCTCCAAAAGAACAAATAGATTCTCAGCTTATTGAACGTTTACGACTAACAGTAGACAGTCAACCGGAAAATGGTAATTCTGATCCTACATTTATCGAATATGAACGACTTAGCTTACACCCTCGGGATTTTCCCTATCAAGACCCAGTGATTGAGAAGGTTTTCCCAGAATATATCGCATCTGAGACGATTCGTCAAAATCCCAAGACGCACCAAATGCATGATTTTACTGATCTAGCTCAAAATATACTTCAGGAACAGCAGTCTAACTTTCAACTCCTTATAACTATGACCGGCCTAGACAAATCTCAATTAGAGTCATTTATTCTTACAACAATCTTAAGTCTTCAATCGTATTTAACCTTGCTCGGGATAGATGTTGCTCAAATTCCAAGAATAAGTGTGCTCATCACTCCTGGCAGATTGAAAGGTAATAAGAAAAGAGAGCGTACTTTTGCATCTATGAATATATATAATCCTTTTATTTTTGTTGATATGAAAAATGTCGAGTTTCTGATCAACGAGTTATACAAGGCATTCGGCGAAGATAAGCCTTTAAATGAAGTCGGTCAAATTGCCCTAATGAAACTTATCGGACATGAATACATTCATCTTCTCACCGATATCGCCTACTGGGAAAGAAAAGGTTTTCCGAGCGAAACAAATCAAAATGAGAATGCGGTTTTTGATATATCACCCGCTAAATTTGGCTATGCTGTCTTTAAACCTGCATTTAATGGAGATGAAGATAATCTCACTGCGAGAGGAATTGCTTTTTCTGAAGGGCTTACTGAGCTTTTGGCAAAGAACTGGTTTTTCCATATCGCCGGGTTTGACATTGAAGGAATTTATAGTGAAGAAATCGATATTGTCTCTAAATCCATTCATCTTTTAGAAGGTAATTTAACACCTCATTGGCTTGCGTATCGTATCATAGTACAAGGTATGTTTGATCATTTGGCTTTCAGACGAATTGTCAAAGCAATGTCAGGAAAAACAACCGATGAAAATGATCACATAAGATATGCTCGTCGATCATTTGTGAGTACTCTTTTTTATCTCATGAATCTTGATCAACAATTTGCTGATAAAAGTGATCAATATAATTTCTATGGTTTAACACAGTTATATATGTCCCTTTTTGAAAACCGGGGTTTAACCAAAGCTATAAACGAAAAGGCATTCACTTTTTCAAAAGCATTAGCGGAGGATATTGTTAATGGAAAATCAACGAAAAAAGCAAAATTCTTCATCTCGATGCAAGAAATAGCCAAAAAATTCCGCAAACCTCCTACAGAATCAACTGAAGATCTTGCAGAAAATAATTAGATTGTTATGAAGGTCTAAAATGAAGCTGGCTCCCCCGACTGGTATCTTTCGTTATCTGTAACTTCAATGAATGATAGCTTCAGATACCTAACTATTAAGAAATCATCTTTCTCTAAAGCTACTCACTAATCTTTTGTAAGCAAAGGCTTTACCACTTCCTGATTTTAGATATAGTTCAAAATCCTTTGCGTCTTTTTCCTTAACAAAACCACAATACCAAACTAATTTCCAAGGAATATGTGGTTTTGTTGCTGGTGATAAACTTTTATTATGTTCTTCTACCCTTTTCTTTAAGTCTTTAGTAAAACCATAATAAAATATTTTGGATTTTGAACTATATAAAATGTATGTATAGTACATAATTTTCTATAAATGGTAAAACCATCTGCCGTCAAGATTATAGATGGCGTGCCATCTGTAGCTTTAGCGAAAGATGGCTCCCCCGACTGGACTCGAACCAGTAACCTTGTCGTTACACTTATTCTTAAGTTTCCTTAAGGCGTGGACTATTTCTTGTCCGATGTACGTCGGACTCGGGTGTATAGTCTCTACACATTTTCCTTTGATTTCTCTCAGGATTTAGCTCGAGATTGCCCAGAAGGGTTTCCTCGAATTAGCCCGATTTTTCAATCCCGATTGCTCGGGAAAGCTGCAACGATTTACAGCGACCTGCTCTACCAATTGAGCTACAGGGGATTAAATTTTAAAGTTCTATTGGTTGAGTATACATTAAACAGCGACCTGTCCGCCAGCTGGCGGACTACAGGGGATCAATAAATTTTCAATTTTTAATTTACAATTTTCAATTAAATTACATATATATCTTATCAAAAAAAGAGGAGATTTTAAACTTTACTTTATCGTATCAATCTTCGCAGCGAGGATGAAGTCGTTTTCCGAAAGGCCTTTAAGCACATGGGTTGTTAAAGTTATTTTTACTTTATTCCAACCATAGAGAAATATATTAGGGTGGTGATTCTCTGATTCGGCAATCTCACCAATTTTATTTACGAAAGCCAAAGCTTCTTTGAAGTTTTTGAATTTGAAATTTTTCACGATCTTTATGTCTTCGATAACTTCCCAACCACTCACCTGTTTCAATAAAGGAATAAATTGTTCCTGTGTTAAAGGCTTCATCCATCCTTCACAGGCTTTACATTTTAAACTTGTTAAGTCTTTCATAATCCGTTAATTCGTTAATTAATAATAAATAATCTTAAAAAGGTAATGTTAATGGCATATCATTATTTTTCGATTCTTCTAGATATTTTCCCCAATCAACTTTAATTGAGATTTTTCCCTTTTCATTTAAATATTGTATCTCTTTGTTTAGAACTCCATAATCAAAAAGTTCTTTGGTTAATAATACATCATCTAAACAATATTTTTTTAGCTCGTCCCATTTTCCTTCCTTGTAATAATCGATTGCCATAAGTCCGTGACCACTTTTCTTTTTTCCAAGCGTTGCATAAATTACATCATTTAAAGCCAATCGTCTTCCAATTTTTTCGCGGATATCTTCAAGAATATCAAAGGTTGAAAAAATCTCTACTTTCCCTGGGTAATAAGCCTGCAAAACAGCGATATCGAAACTATTCACGTTATACCCGATGATATATGATGAATTTTCTAGAATGGGGAAAAGTTTATTTAATTCCTTCTCGGTAAATACTTTTGCTTCCTGGTCTTTATAATCATAAAGAGCCGCCACAGTTATTCCTAATTTTTTTGGTTCAGTAAATTCTCGAAATGTATGTTTTGTTTCAAGATCAAAAATGACGGGGAATTTTTTCATTATCCGATTTCACTCACTATAAATTAATTTAATTTTTTCTGTTTTTGTTCTTTGAATATTTCTATTTCAACAGTTGGAGATATGCTTGAAGCCTTATCTCTTCGTAAGTTAATTCTTCCTAGTTCTGACTGAAGTCTTTGGTACATCGAGTCAAAGATACGGAAGAAAACACCCTTATCCTTTGAAGAAAGTTTTTGATATTTGTTTTGGAAAAGTTCATCTAATTTCCCCAGACTCCAGAGAACCTCGATAAGCCGTTCGTCTTGGAGATTGAATAATAATATGTCTCCTTGCATTGGTCGTACCTTAAATTTCATCATTCTCACTTCATCCATCATGAGTTTATGTGAAGGTTTTTTCAGAATCGTTTTCTGAAAGTTGTCAAATATGTTTAAGACGTCGATTTCATTTCTCGTTTTCATAAGCTATAATTATGGAATGTTAATACAAAAATTACAAGTTGATCAGGTTCAGGCTCTTAAATCGGGTGATAAAGAAAAATTATCAGTCTTACGCTATATTCTAGCACAGATTCAAAACAAGCAAATAGATAAACAAGCCCCATTAGGCGATGAAGATGTTATGATGGTTCTTAAAAAAATTGCTAAGGAATTAAAAGAATCGGTTGAAGCTTTTGAAAAAGGCGGAAGAAAAGATTTAGTTTCCGAATACAAAAAACAATTGGATATTCTTACTCTTTATCTTCCAAAAGAGCTATCCGATGAGGAGTTAACAAAAGCTATTGATACACTAATTGAAAAAAACAAAGAAATATTTCAGAAAAATCCGAAAACAATTATTGGCATCTGCATGAAAGAGCTCCGATCAAAGGCGGATTCTTCACGAATTATGAAAATCCTCAGTAAAAAAATAGGTTAATACGCTGTTATACTAAGATTATGAAGATTTTACGGAACATTATTCTTGTTTGTTTTGTTTTTTTTCTCTTTTCTTCGCTGGTAAAAAATTTGTTTGATTATAGAAATAAGTTACAGTTCTATCAACAATATAAAGGTGAATATGATAAAGAAAAAAAGGCAAATATTACGTTAAAAACCGAAGTATTAAAGAAAACAAGCAATACCGAGCTAGAAAAAACGATACGGAATAAACTGAATTTGCTTAGACCCGATGAAGTTGCGGTAATGCTTCCGTCTCCAACCCCAATACCCATTATTTCTATTCCTATTCCTCTCCCCGTGTGGAAACAGTGGTGGAAATTATTCCTGAAATAGGATATAATTGATTTGGAATTTGGATTTTGTTTTTTGGATTTTTTCAAAATACGGGGTAGTGTACGGTTGCACAGAAGGCTCATAATCTTCTAGACTAGGTCCAACTCCTAGCTCCGTAACATGAATAATTTTCTTCTTTCCATCGTCATTCCTGTTTATAACGAAGAATGCAATATTGATCCACTTTTGAAGAGACTTCTTCCAGTTATATCAAAGTATGATTATGAAGTAATTTTTATAAGCGATGGTTCAAAAGATAATACAGAAAAAGCCATAAAGCAAATTGCTACAAAAAATAATTGTATTAAATTGATTTCGTTTATGCGAAACTTTGGCCATCAGATGGCTTTAACTGCAGGATACGAAATGGCAAAAGGAGATTGTGTTATTACCATGGACGCAGATCTACAGGATCCTCCAGAAATCATACCAAAAATGATTGTTAAATGGCAGAAGGGTTCAAAAATTATTTATGCGAAACGCGATGAAGAACGGAATGCAGATAACTTTTTTAAGAAACAAACTGCATATTTCTTTTATCGATTCATTAATTTTCTTTCCGACACCCCTATTCCTTATAATGTCGGGGATTATCGACTTTTGGATAGAGCTATTGTAAATTTTCTCAATAATCTTCCCGAGCGGTCCCGTTTTTTACGAGGACTTGTTGCATGGGGTAATTATCCGACTGAATATGTATCCTTTAAGCGCGAAAGACGATTCTCAGGAAAAACTCATTATCCTTTATCAAGAATGGTGAACTTTGCTATGGACGGAATCACTTCATTTTCGATAAAACCGTTGTGTATTGCTTCTTATTTAGGATTTACTACTGCAACGCTCGGATTTTTAGGAATTATTTATGAACTCATACGAAAACTCATTCACCCACAGCTTTATGTAATTGGGTGGACGGGATTATTTGTAAGTATAATGTTTTTGGGTGGTATTCAACTTATTACAATCGGCATCATCGGTGAATATGTTGGAAAAATATATCTAGAAGTTCAAAAACGACCTCAATTTTTAGTAAAAGAAAAAGTAAACTTATGAAATATTTTGGCTTAGTTTTAATTGGAATCGGTTTAGCTTTGTTTCTTTTTGTTGGATATAACTTCCTTAAAGAAAGAAATAAAATGGCATCGCCTATTCCAGAAGAAAAAGGAGTAAAGGTAATTTTTGTCACTCCGACGAAATAATCATTAAGGACCGCCTATCTCAAATTTGAAAATCTTTCCTAGTCCGCCCAAGAATAAAACATCAATAATCTTTAGAATCAAAAATGCACTCATAAAAAGAATGAAACCGAAAAGAGCAAATTTAAGAGTTCCTTGGGCTTTTTTTATCCGTTCAGGGTTTCCAATCGAAGTAATATATTGAAATGCTCCAACAATAAACATAATAAATAAAGCTAATATAATAAGCCCTGTAGACATAAAGATAATATTTCCAAAAACTACTTCAAGGCATTTGAGAGTTGGAACTCCATCGACAACACAATCACCCCACGGACTCACTACAGCATGAACGATCGACATAGGTAAAAGAAAGAATGCCAATAATGGAAAGATTAATGAAGTAAGTCTTTTTATCACGATGGATTATGTATCTTTAGTTAACTAATCTCTTAAATTGAATAGGTTTTGTTATACCAAGTCCTGAACCTGCTGGAAAAAGGGTTTGTTCAAAGACCGTAACAACAGCTAAAACTACAAAAATGAGAATCACTCCAATGAGAGCGGCTTGTATCTTTTCACGTGCTTTATCAACGTTTTCTTTATTACCACCAGACGTTATCCATGAGAATGCACCCAGAAGTAAATATAAAAGGGAGATAATACCACCAACAATAAAAAAAGTCCGAATAAGAAATGTAAGTACTTCTCCAAATTGAGGAATCTTAAATCCTACGTCAACTGGAGCAACTGAATAGTCAGCTGCATAGATAGTAAATTTGGTTAATAAGACGTTAAGTGAATAGAGCATATGAAAAAAAGTATAGTTAATAGTTGACAGCTTGTCAAGTGGGCTATTGTCCTTTCTTTATTTTTTCTTCATAAAATATACTATTGCCGCAACGCCACCGAGTCCGACAAGAACAAGAATAATAACCAGAGGTAAAACATTTGAAGATATTTGTTGACTCCCTTGAGTTATTTGGTTGCTGTCTGGATTTTTAGAATTTTGCATTGATGGAGAGAGAGAACCATTCTTATTAGTAAATTTTTTTCGCTGTTCAAGGCTAAATGTTTGTCCTTTTTTGTCTTTGAATACGAAAAGATTGGACTTTTGTGTCTCAAGATATTTCGCATTTTGCGCGATAAACTGTGAAGTCGTCACTGAATTCGTTCCACCTGTTGCTCCAGAGTACCGAATTCCATATACCATAGAAGGTAAATATTCCGAAGAAATACGGTAGAATCCGTTCGCGTCTACAGTTGTTTCATATGCTGGTTTATTGGATAAATTCAAATAAATTCCTACTGTTGCATTCGGAATAGGCTTACCTGTTTGATCATAGGCATATCCCTCAAGATAATTAGGAATTGGTTCAACTTTCAATGTTAAATTCTTTATGGTTGTTAATCCTTGTTCGTATTTCATAGTCGAGTAGTTTGGTTTTATAAACTCAATGTCCCCTATTATTTCTGTCACCTCAAGTTTATTCATGTTATATCGAATATCGAACTGTCCGGTTTTATCTGCAGTAATTGAAGTTAATAATTTCGTTCTCACATACGTTCCCTGCTTATTTCCAGAAGGTTTTTGCCCGTAGACATTAATTTTTGTTAAAGGGTGAGTGACTCTTCCTTGAATAATCATCTCATTTGTTCCTTTATCAAGGAGTGGAAAATACGCCATAAGTTTTACATCTGAATGATATGGAGTTGTTTTTGAATCAATAGGGACATCTCTATGTTCTGTCGATCCTTTTTCAATAATATCTTCCCCATGGTATATTTCAGAATATATTTTTGAATAGTTAGAACTTAGTTTTGCTTTTGAAGGGAATGTAAATCCGGAAGTATTAAGATCTAATTGATAGGTTCCATTGGGAACAAAAAATTCAAATGCTCCATCTTCTAATGTAGTAATCGGGTTTAAAATCGAAGGGATATCATTACCAAGAGCAATAGTAAATTTTCCGTTTTCACGTTGTTTTATTAAGGTAACTTTAATACCTGCAACCGGCTCAAGACTCTGACTATCAAATACGATTCCATATGGATCCCATGAAATTGACGTACATCGTCCAAGAGCACCTTCAAACGTAAATGTTCCTTGCTGTTCTCCGCCCTGACCGCCAACTGACAAGACTTCTGGCGAGATGAGATTGAGAGCTAACCATTTTCTCGGAAGTCCTGCTGGAGTAAAATCTTGCATCTCAAGAGGTTCAATAAGTTCATATTTATTTGAGCCTGTTTTTAATGATAGTTTTCTTGCGTTATTCGCATAAATACTATTTGGGGCAATGGGAACTGTTTTTGATCTAAACAATCCCTGAAATTCATATTTTACAACTTGGCTCAGTTTTGCTGCTCCATCATATCCCAACATGTCTACATCAAATTTACCGTCTCCACTGGTACAAATATTACCTTCTTTTGTCCCAAGACAGACAAATACACCAGTTTGAGCATTTCTTGCCGGAAGATCTGTGGATTTTGTCGTAAGTTTTGCCCGGTGGCCGAGGACAACATCTTGACCTGTTGCACAATTTGCTCCTTTTTCTGAACAAACGACACTTTGTAAACAGTGCCATTGCATCGCGGGTTTTGATTTAATCGTTGTCGGGGGTGCTCCAAATACGAGTGAACCGAAACTAAAAAAGATGAATAATTGAATGAATAAAGTAAGAATTTTTTTCATAAATCTATATAAATCAGAGTACACAAGCTGTCTTCATTTGTCAATCATTTTTGTTTTTCTTTATTAAATAGAAACCGAGGAGCGCTCCTGCACCTGCAATGAGAAATAATAATATAACCACGATTACTAGAAACTTAGAGTTATTTTGCGATGATCCTTTTGCTAACGTTGTCTGTTTTGTAGGGGACGATGAACCAAAATTTGATCCCTCGCTTTTTGTGATGAATCCTCTGTCTCCTGATTTTGTTGACGATATAACCGAATTGGGATTAAAAACGTTTTTTTCAGTTGACCCACTTTTAGAAGTTGCTTTATTCGAATTAAGATTAATATTGTTCTTTTCTAAATATGTATTATTTTGGGCAATGAATTTTGATGTGGTTGTAATTTGTGTACCTCCAATAACAGTCGAATATTTTACGTTGTAAGGTGAATCCGGTAATCTCTCCGATGGGATCTCATAATATCCTTTTTCATCAGTCTTTGTTTCATAATATGGTTTGTTTGAATATGCAAGATATATGCCAACATTCGCATGAGGAAGGATATTTTTTTTGTTGTCATACGCATACCCTTTCAGAGAATTTAAAATGGGATTGAAACGCATCACACTTATTGATGATTGTGCTGCTTCAACATTATGTAACGATCCAAATAATAATGAGAGGACTTTTCTCAAAATGTTTTTTTTCGATGACGAATTTTTTGTGAGATCAACTTTCTCAAGTTCCATGTCACCAAATACTTCTGTTTGTCCAAACGTAGACTGATCTATTTGTGTACTAAATTTTCCATAGCGATCCGCTTGAATGGTCTTCAATAGTTTATATCGAGTAAGTAGCAATGAAGGACCTGTTGGTTTAATGGAATATAATCGTATGCGAGTCAGCGGATGAGACACAATACCTTCAAGAATTGCTTTGTTGATTGATTTATCGAGATTATAAAAATATTCTATTAGTTTAATCGGATAATTCATTCCTACTGTTTTAGGATCGAGAGGAATATCTCTATGCTGAACACTTCCTTTTTGAACGATTTCCAAACCTGTCTGTTGCGGATATAATTCACTGTATGCTTTTGTATATCCGGGATTAAGCATTCCTACATCATTAGGAAAAACATAATTTTGCTGAAATACAGAGAGTTTGTAGGTCCCATCGGGAATAACAAAACTGTAATATCCATTTTCTTTCGTAACATAGGGATTTTCTATTGCGCCATCCAATAATTCTTGCGATATTAAGCGTGTAAAAGATCCATTATCTCTTTTTTTTAAAAGTTCAACAGATGCCCCTGGAATCGGTTCCAAGGATTGACTATCAAATATTCTACCGTACGGATCCCAGTTTATAGAAACGCAATCTTTAAGATTTGATTGGGTCTCAAAACTAAATGTTCCTTGCTGCTCTCCACCTTGACCCATTGTTCCTGTTCCCCCATTTGGATCAAAAAAATTTAATGCGAGAAACTTTCGAGTATTTCCTTTGGAATAACTTTGCCATTCCACAGGATCAATATCACCACTTGTTTTACTTTTTACCGGATTATTCGTCGGTGTTTTTCCATCTGCTTTAAATATTCCTTGGAATTGATAGTCATCTGTTTTATTTAATGCTGCAGAATTATCTTTCCCGTAGATAATATTATCTGCTGTAGCGCTTCCTGTTGTACAAACTTGTCCGTTAGTTGTTGCCAAACATTCAACAATATAGGTATCTTTATTGGGTAAAGGTTTTGCGTCACTCTTTGCGGTAAGTCTTACTGTATGCGACTTCGGAAGTGGTTTTCCGGTTGCATCAAGTAATGGTGCGCAAAGTGGGTTTATAACAATCTTCCCTTGAGCAAACGCATCCTGATCAATACACCAATCAACTTTTAAACACACCCACCGTTGAGAAAGTTGTGACTGTTGAGCAAAAATTGATGAGGGAGTAAAAAAAAAGAAAAAGAAAAAAAATAAAACTGTTATAAAAAATTTTCTATGTATGTCTCTCATATTATGAGTGTAGCACATTACTATTGTCAACATTCTCAATATGTATTATTATAGTATTCATGTACTCAGTAAAGTCTTTGATTATCTTTTTTGCATCTATCATAGCCACGTTATTTGTTTTTGGGCTTGTAACCCAAAAAGTTGAAGCTGCAAAATATGATCTTATTGCGCCATCAGGTAAGCTACAACGAGGCCAGGATGTTCAGTTCACTATCAATATAGATACCGAGGGTCAATCACTTACAACCGCAACAATAGGAATGACCTATCAAACAGGACCTCTTCAATATGTTTCAACAACTCCCGGTGATGCATTTTCCACAGTTGCTGCTGAAACACAAGAAGGAGGAAAGATTATATTTAAAGCTTCAAATCCGAGTGGATTTTCTGGAACAGGAACATTTGCAGTGGTTACTTTTAAAATTATTGCTACCACCTCTGGATCAGCAGAGCTTTGTGTTCTTTTTAATCCCGAAACACCGACACAACCTCCTGCTATAACAGGCCCTCCTGCACCAACGGCGTTGCCAAAAACAGGATCAGTAAATCAAACGAGTCGTGGAGCGTTTTTTGGAATAACGCTTTTGGTTCTCGCAACTGGCGCTCTTGTTTTTTACAACCATCATCCGTATAAGCGACCACCTCATCTACGTGCTCATCGTAAAACCTTGCATTAAAGAGAAACTTTGACTATCATGAAACTAATGAAGAAAATTCTTCTTGTACTATTTACTGTTGTTTTTTTTCTCTATCAGGTTCCTTCCATAGTGAAATTATCTGCTCAAACAGTAGATCTTCCTATTATTTGTGGGTGTCCTTCGGAAATTAATAAAGTGTATCAAGACCGAGGCACCGGAGAAACCTGTGTCACTGATTTTGCAACATTCAAAGAAGATCCTACCGTAAATCATCTATGGGTAGAGGATGCAGAAATTACCGCACAAGGAAAAACCGACGATCGTGCCCGACAATTTATTTACTGGGTCGTAACTAATAGTTCTATTGACAACCATCCCGTGCTTTTCAAGATTTGGTCAACGGTACGAAATGTTTCCTACTTTTTTGTCATTATTGTTGCCGCAATTATGGGAGTGGGAATGATCATTACACAACGAAGTGTTTTCAACACCAATATTAAAGTATGGCCTACTGTCATGAAAATAGCCGCAATTCTGCTTTTTATTACTTTTTCTGCGAGTCTTGTCATAACCGTCATTCAAATCTCAGATATACTTATGAAATTCTTTATTGAAAATCTTGGAGGAAAAGATTTGTTCAATATTTATTTTGCTTCAATCAGCCAAGAAAAAAATTATCTTGATTTTGTAGGTTGCCGAGACCTTAACATCAGAGTACAAGAAGCGTACAAAGCTGAAATGATGATGTTAAAGCTTACTAATATAAGTTACTACGTTATGGGTGGAATGCTCATTTTACGAAAGGTCTTTTTATGGTTTTTACTCTTTGTATCGCCATTTTTAGCCCTTCTTATGCCATTCGTTTTTATACGAAACATTGGGTGGATCTGGATCGGCGTCTTTTTTCAATGGGTTTTTTACGGTCCTTTGTTTGCACTCTTTTTAGGAGCTCTTGCAAGTATTTGGAAAGCTGGTATTCCTTACATTTTTGATTTTTCTCGTGTTGGCTCAACACAAGGATACATATTTCCAACAGCAATTAATATTTTATATGGTGGGCCAGCACAGCATCTGGCGATTCTTAATAACGGTAATTATATCGATACATTCGCCGAATATGTTATTACCCTTATTATGCTTTGGGCTGTTACCTTTTTCCCATGGTGGCTCCTTCGCATTTTCAGAGACTATTGTTGTGAAGGAATTATTGCCATGAAAAATATATTAATGTCAATGTACGATCAACAAAGAGGAACACCTCCCACACCTCCGGGACCAGTGCCAACTCCAACATCCATTGGTACCGGATTAAAGATTCCTCGTGAAGTTGAAATACCAATAAAAGTAAAACTTGAGACTGTGGAGGAAATAAAGCGCGCAAAATCAGAAGAGATATCACGATCACTCAATATGACTGCAACCCGTCTTACCGATATCGCACATTTTGAAACCAATAAACAAATAAATGAAACGATGAAAAAAAATATGAATTATCTACAGAATCCAATCCAGGCAGAAACAATTACTGATCGCCAAAAATATATGAACCTACGAACCGAACTCTATAATAGAGCTCTCAAAAATGATGCAGTTGCAAAAGGAATTCTCTCGTCAATATCAACCTCACGTATTGAACAAACCGAAAAACGGCAAGAAATATTACGATCAATTCCTAGAATGGTTCCCGTAACTCATGTCGTATCAATGAAGGTTAAAATGACTCAAGAGACAGTAAAGTCGATAACGGCATCGCTTGCGGGTAATGCCAATATAGTAAATGCTATCGCTGAAAAAACTAAGTTACAAACAGCTCAAGTAAAAACTGTCTTAAGTTCTCTAAATCAAAATATTGATGAATCTCCAACGCAAATAGCACAAAAAGTGGCCGAACAGTCCGGTATTAAAAAAGAAGAGGTGGTGAAAATCATTGAAAATCTTCCTGAATCAGTGAAAGAAAATAAAGACGTAGTACAATCAGTTGTTGAATATGTAACACAGCCGGAAAAAAATATCGAACAAACAGTATCGATTCCTCCCTCTATTTCTCTTGAAGATTATGAACAGGTTAAAAAAATGTGGAAGCATCAATATGAAAAAGGTGAAGTGCCGGTTGCAGAAAATATTAAAACCCGAGAACAGTGGGTTGATCAAGATATCGTATTTATTACTAACACATTAAATAAACTATTATCACCAAATGAAGAATTACGACAACAGGGACTTGATGATATCGGATACATATTGCCGATATTTTTAATCAATAATCTAAAAGGTGAAGAACTTATCGTTTATTTGAAAGCAAAACTCGAAGCAGCAAAAGCAGTACAGGAAGAAAAACAGAAAGAAAAAGAGATCGAGGAGCGGCTTAAATCAAAAACAGAAGAAGAATTCGTTGAAGTAGCTACTCCAAAAGAAAAGGAAAAAGCACAGGAAATGAAAATGGAAGAAAAGATGGAAATACCTGAAGGTGAAAGAAATACTACAAATAATCCAATAAATACCAATAAACCAATAAATGAGGAGAATAAGAAATAAATTAATTTATTGGTAGTATTTGTCGGATTGGTTTATTAAATTATTAGGAGGTATTTATTATTATTGGTTCTTTCGTATACATCGTCAATACTTCCGCTTTCCCATTTTTGACAACTATTGTGTCCTCAATCCTCATCCCCCACTTGTTTGGAAAATAGACTCCCGGTTCAACAGTAAAAACGTGATTATTGACAATAGTATCATCTGACATCTGAGAGAGTTTTGGGTATTCGTGAATTTCTAATCCTACTCCATGCCCCAATGAATGGGAAAAATTTGGGAGCTGTTTTTCTTCCAAATTCTCTCTACATAAACTGTCTATAATTTTTGGGTCTGTTTCTTTTCCGGTTCTTTCTATGGTCTGTTCTTGAGTTTCCAATAATTTTTTATAATTATTTATCATCTCGTCTGTGGGTTTTACAAAAACCATCCGAGTAATATCGCTCATATAGTTTTGATATTTCACACCAAAATCTATAAGGATTATTGAACTACTCTTTACAATTCCATTTCCTTCTTTTGTATCGTAATGAGGGATTGCTGAATTGGCATCAACAGCAACAATCGGATCAAATGCTAAATCGAATCCATGTTCTTTAATCCATCGCTCTATTTGGAATGCAATCTTCTTTTCACTATCACCAATCATTATTGATGGAATGATATTCTCGAGACATTGATCGATGATTTCACAAGCTTTTTCTATTTTTTTTACTTCGTCATTTTCTTTTATGGCACGCAGTTTAATGATAGTTTTTTCCAGAGGGATTATTTTGGATGGATTAAAAACAGACTTTAATTTCTCATACTCATGTACACGTAAGTCTTCTGATTCTATTCCCAATGTATCTATTTTTTCTTCTTTGATAATAGTTCCTAGATGAAAAAACAATCCTTTTCCCGGTTCGATAAGCTTAAGAATTACTCCGGAATCTGTATAGACATAGCGCGCATCGGTAAAAAGATAGATATTCTTTTTTGTTACAAGAACAAATGCTTCTCTCTCATCGGTTGTCAGAGTCTTAAAGCTAGTTACATACAGGATATTGTAGTAGTTAGAAATAAATAAGGCATCTATTGATTGAGTTGTAAATATTTTTCTTATAGAAGAGATTCTTTGATTATCCATACTATTGCATTGTACATTATCTGTTGCTATAGTAAGTAATAGATATGTTTGCAACATTGATGATTTCACTACGGGAGTTTTTAGAAGTATTCCTTATAATTGGCGTTTTTCTTGGAATCTCAAAAAAGCTAGGGATCAAACGAGAAAAGGAAATTGTTATAGCAAGTATTATTGGAATTATTATTTCTTTTCTTTTGCCGATTACCGTATTTTTGTATGGCGACAGAGCTCGACTTATCTTAACCGAAGAAAGAGCTGAGCTCCTTCAATCATATCTCATGATTTTTTCCGGTTTTTTCATCGCTTATGTTGTTTTTTCCCTTCACAAAACTTTTGCACTCCGAAGATCAAAATCGTTAATTCAAGCACATCAAAAATTACAACAGAATGTATTTGACGTCTCATTGTTTCTTACCATTATTTTTTTTATTATAAGAGAGGGTTTTGAGATTGCTCTTTTTACTGCAACTACATCTTTATTCTCGAAGTTTGTTGAGAATCTAGCAGGTCTTTTTATCGGTTTCACCTTATCATCTCTATTAGGACTTTTTACTTTTATGAGCTATTTAAAGTTCTCAATTGGAAAAGTCTTCAAAATTACCGAATATTTTATTATTATTCTTGGAGCATCGTTTGTAAAAAATGGCCTCTCAGAATTAGTATGGCAATATTTTCGAATAAATCTTTCATCTATAATCCCTCTTCATCTTGGTTTCATTCCTTCTTCCACAAGTTATGTCGGACATTTGCTCAATAATTTATTTGGGATTGAACAATCAATGAGTTTGGTAAAGATATCTATTATGGTTGGATATATAAGCTTGATATATTTCCTTTTTCTTCGTAAAAAAACTGTGAAGAATTAGTCACGATAATTATATCTGATCTAATAGGACATGATAGAATATAGTACTCATGAAACGAAAAATCATCATTGGACTGATTCTTTTACTCGCTCTTTTCCCTTTTTTCTTCACATTTCGCTATTTTTCGAGGGCAAAAGCAATAAGGGCCAATATCGTAATCGATGCTAAAAAAACATTAGGTCCATTTCCTGACCGCTGGAAGGCCCTTGCACAAGGTGGTGAAGAAAAAGGACGAATGCTTGGAAATATCGTTCCACAGATAGCAGGTTTGTATCCAAAATATATCCGTCTCGACCACATTTATGATTACTATGATGTAGTGTCAAGAAACTCGAATGGACAACTTGTCTTTAACTGGAATAAACTTGATGAAACTGTGTGTGATATTTATCACACAGGTGCTAAACCCTTTTTTTCTTTAGGATATATGCCAATAGTAGTTTCTATGGATGGATCACTTATATCTCAACCAAAGGACTGGAATGAATGGAGTCTTGTTGTCCAAAAAACAATTGAGCATTACAGTGGTCAGTCAAATCGCTTATGCGGTCAAATTACTGGACTTTGGAAAACGGATATCTATTATGAAGTCTGGAATGAGCCAGATCTAGAATCGTTTGGGAAATGGAGTCTCTATGGAGGAGCAAAAGATTACAAACTGTTATATTTTTATTCCGTTGTCGGGGCACAAAATGCAAAAAATACGTATTCATTTAAACTCGGCGGTCCTGCAACCACTGCTTTGTATCAAAACTGGGTCCAAGTATTTCTGGATTATGTAACTGCAAATAATCTTCGCCTAGATTTTCTTTCCTGGCATCATTATTCCAAAAAAACTGACAATTATACTAACGATATAATTAATCTTAATGAATGGCTTACTCCCCAAGAATACAGAAAATACCAGAAACTTCCCAGAATACTTAGTGAATGGGGCTATGATTCCGAACCAAACCCGATCGCCGATACCAATATCGGAGCAGCTCATACCATTGCTTCAATACATAATTTTATTAATGATGGATTTGAGATGGCGTTTTTGTTTGAGATTAAAGACGGCCCTAGTCCTCGTTGGGGAATTCTTTCGTATGAAGGAAAAGAAAAACCTCGCTATAATGCATTAAAACTTTTTAATCTTCTGGGTAGAAAAGAACTACAAGTCTCTGGAAAGGGAACATATATCAGTGTTCTTGCAACTAGTTCAGAAGAAAAAATAACGATCATTTTAGTCAATTATGACGAGGAAAATAAAAATACAGAGCTTGTCCCGGTTACTTTGACCAATCTTGATCAAGGTACATATACGATTATTATCCATTATCTCGAAGGAAATTCTGTCACGATCCCAAATGTTCAAACAACCAGTAATCAAATTAGAAGAGATATCCTCATGAAGCCAAATATAGTTATTGCACTTGAGTTGATAAAGGAATGATTTAAAAAAATCATTTAACTCGTTTCATCATTGGTAAAACAATCGTGGGTGTTGGTGGATTCACCGATTCTTTTATCTGCATCAATCCTTCTGATACCATCTGATTGACAAACATAACCTTTCGGTAAAGATAGTATTCACCTATACCAAGCAATAGAAATCCGAGAATAACTATCATTGTAATTCTCATTGTGTGATGCCGAATATATCGAACTATTTTTTCTTCCATCATTTATCACCTGCCTTATTTCCAGAGTAACACAGATGTTGGATAAAATGAAGGGCAATAATTATTTATTTCTTTTGCTTAAGTTCTTTCATAACATCTTCTATAGATTGTCGTATGGAAACGCCTGGGTGATAAAAGAACATATTGTTTATATAGGAACCAACTACGTAAATTTTTGGTTTATTAAAATGTACGTATGATAAAAGTGCCATACCGAATTCGCTTGTTGAGCCTGATCCGGGGAGCTCGCTTGCCAGAAGAATAAACACGTCACACTGCTTTACAAAATTAATATCTTCCATGGAGTATTCTCTTGCGAGCACTCTATGCTTTTCATAAGGTTTAGTATTTTTATGCCACGTCCAATCCAAAACCGTAAATCCCATTTTCATGAATCGTTTCTTTAGCTTTATTACTTTTTCTCTGTCTTTGGTCCTCGAAGCAATATAGATTTTCATTCAGACATTATAGCAGCGTAGACTATAATAGTACATATTGTTGGTATGGGAATTACAATCACAAAAAGAAAACTGAAGGATGAAGAAATCGAGCTACTCATAGATGAAATCAAGAAGTGCCTAATATTTGGACACTTCCCAATAGGGTATTTAAACATCAATAAAATTATTGTATTATGAAATCATATAGATCCTCAACTATTCCTCCTCAACCATCATATTCTAGTCGGCCGCCTTTGATTATTGGAGTAATAATAATTACTTTATTTATTATCTGTATATCAGGTGCATATTACCTAGGTACGAAACAGATGAATAAACCATCAATTCCTGTTTTTAAACCAACTTTTATCCCAATTCCTACAGTGACTCCATTATCGATTCCATCTCCAATGGAGTCCAATAAAAAAATTCAAACTTTAACTATTTCAAATAAGACAGCGGGTTGGAAAACATATACAGATGACTATTATTTTTTTAAATATCCATCTGATTGGTTCGTAGATGTAGCGCTTGCCGGTGAACAAGTGGTAAAACTATTAAACCACAATAGAACGGTAACTATGGGAATATACACTCGACAACCAATCTACGGACGGATTACTCCTCCCATAACTACAGATCTAACTATCGTTATTGAAGGAAAAACCTATTCTACCCAAGAATTTGACAGATCATTTGTTGATTTAAAAATAAAGAAAGATAAAGAATATCATATACTCTTTGGAACCGGTTACCCTGCTGGAGCAGATAATCGTCGATCTCTTCCTGATTATAATGCTGCTCGAGATACAATCTTAACTGTTCTTTCTACTTTTAAATTTTTAGATCAACCTCCTATTAACCAAGAAAAACTTACAACATATATTACTTGTGGTTGCGGCTGCTGTGGGGGAAGTACCCCTAATAAAAAATGTCTATATCACAGCAAAGGGGATGACTTAGATAAAATTATTCAAGAAGATACGAAAACTAAACAAAGTCCACAATGTTCAACAATGGGATGTTCTATTGGAATAGAATATTCCTACTGCGATTAATTAGGTTGTTACAATAATCTAAATCTTCGTGTAGACATACTTTTAAATTTATGGAACCAAATCGATGAATATATTTGGCGTTGGTTTAATACCCTTCAAGAGATCTCTTATGCAGCGTAAACATTACATATCTATCACATAAAGTTAATTATCGCGGTTTTTAGGTATAATCGGATAATCATATTATGAAAAAAATCCATCGTGTCGTTTTAATCGATGTCGTTGATCCCCACCAGCAAAAAGAAGACGCCATAAAAAACCTTGAGGAGCTGAGATCATTGGTGGCAACCTATAAAGGCGTTGATGTGATTGATATTATCCAACACCGGACCCATCCGGACAAAGCTACTTTTATCGGGTCGGGAAAAGCACTGGAACTGGCGGACATCGTTGCCGTCAAAAAAATTGATATTGTCGTTGTTAACGCCATAGTCAACCCGAGCGTACTCTTTAACTTGACCCGAATCCTTTGGAGCAAAAACTCCAATATCCAGGTCTGGGACAGGATTGATTTGATATTAAATATCTTTGATCTGCACGCCCATACGACCGAGGCAAAACTGCAGATAGAAATCGCCCGGATGCAGCATATGGGACCGAGGATATACGGACTCGGCGGAACTTATTTTTCCCGCCAGGGCGGCGGCATCGGTACCAAAGGAATCGGTGAAACCAATATCGAATTGATGAAACGCCACTGGCGCGATCAGATCAAAAAGAAAAAGGATGAATTGGAAAAAGTATCCCAGCAGCATTTGACTCAGCTTGAGCGGAGAAAAGATAACAATCTTGTATCGGTTTCTATCGTTGGTTATACCAATGCTGGCAAAACATCACTCTTTAATCTTTTGGCCAAAAAAAAGAAATTCGTGGAAAACGCCTTATTTGTCACTTTGGACAGCGTCTCCGGAAGACTTTATCTGCCAACATTAAAAAAAGAAGTTACCGTTTCCGATACAATCGGCTTTATAAGAAATTTACCATCTTCGCTTATTAATTCATTCAAATCGACTTTGATGGAATCCATCCATGCTGATATTCTCCTTCATGTCATCGATATCAGTGATCCAAAAATGAACGAAAAAATTGAAATCGTGGAACAGATTCTTTCGGAAATCCGGGTACAAAGCAAAAAAATCATTTATGTATTTAATAAGATTGATGCTTATGAAGGTGATGGCAAAATGATATTAACTGAGATTAAAAATAGATACTCACACTTCTCCCCACAATTTATTTCGGTAACTACAAATTATGGAATTAAAAAATTAATTAATGAAATAGAAAAAAATTTGAAAAATTAAATGCAATTTACACTCCAAAGTCTAGTTGTTTTTTATCGATACAAACTGTGAACATTATATTATTTATATTTCATTTATTTAATTGAACTTATTTATTATTAGAGGTCTTAGATTTTTTAATTTTATTAAATATCCAAAAGGGGATTAATAAAATCAAATAAATTATAAGTGTATATCTTGCAAATGTACCTAACCAGTATCCTATATCTTTAACCACGTCGCCAGAAGAATTAAATGACTCAAATAACGTAAATAAAAAACCCAGAACTAAAGAAACTTGTGTAGTTTTACTTTTTAAAGAAAAGATTGGAGTCTTTAAAAATTTCCACATAGTTTTATGCTTTTTATTATAACAAAAAACTTCGCCTTTTAATTTATATATTATTAAAAGTCAGCTTATTTCAGATATTTTTTTTCTTCATGATGATAAGGATGCCATGCTGGAAAACGTTTTTTAACTTCTTTAGGATTTAATCTTTTAAAATTGAAGTAATCTTTATTTATTTCTTCAAAATAAACCATATCCCCATCATGTTGTTTATCTCTAGTATCATCC
>Ga0209515_10000795_pt1 | contig 55144 bp, 59 predicted proteins | sample Subgroupgradi54m_FD_187454 | JGI IMG/M metagenome (GOLD analysis project Ga0209515, IMG submission 187454) | Subsurface groundwater microbial communities from S. Glens Falls, New York, USA - GMW60B uncontaminated upgradient, 5.4 m (SPAdes)... ... | reverse complement strand
TTATTCCAACACTCATTGGTGTTTCGTTTTTTGATCGAGACACTCTTGCGCGTCTCCGATACTCCGCGCACCTCGATCCTTATGCTTCCGCTCGGGTATTCAATCGGAATGCTTGCGAATCTTTGGATATTACTCATGCTTCTTCGGAAAGAATTTCCCACACTACTCTTTCGTGTCAAAAAAGCGTTTATGCATACTTTTAGCGCGAGCATCGGTATGGGGTTTGTCGCGTATCATAGTCTCCAGGTCTTTGCGCTCGTATTCAATCAGAACACGCTTCTCGGTATTTTTGCGCAAGGTTTTTTCTCGGGTGTCATCGGTATTTGTGCGGGAGTGTTCCTTCTGTATCTTATGGATAATCGTGAACTTGAAGAAATTCGTATCGCGCTGCACCATAAATTTTGGCGACAGAAGCCGATTGTTGCCGAGCCGGAAGTGTTCTAAGCGGGGGAGAGGTCAGTGCACTTTCATAATTTTATGTTAGTATAGAGCCATTCTTTTATGGATCAGAAACATATACGCAATTTCAGTATTATCGCGCATATTGATCACGGCAAGTCGACGCTTGCCGATCGTTTGCTTGAGGTCACCCATACGATCGAAAAACGCAAAATGCAGGAACAAGTTTTGGACGGAATGGAGCTTGAACGGGAGCGCGGAATCACGATCAAAATGACCCCAGTGCGTATGGCTTACACTGCAGGCGGTAAAGAGTACCTCATTAATTTAATTGATACGCCGGGACATATTGATTTTTCTTATGAAGTCTCACGTGCACTGCAGGCGGTTGAAGGCTCCCTCCTGCTCGTTGATGCCACTCAAGGAGTGCAAGCACAAACGTTAACGACACTTGCCATGGCGCGCGAGCATGGACTGGCGATTATTCCCGTACTCTCAAAAATTGATTCTCCGCTCGCTCGTGTTGATGAAGTTCGGGAGGAGGTTGCGACGCTGCTTAACGTTTCACCCGAGTCGGTGATGACCGTTTCAGGGAGAACCGGAGAAGGTGTTCCGGAACTTTTAACCGCAATCATTGAACGCATCCCCGCACCCGAGGAAGAGTTTGTCGGAACCAAAAGTGCGCGTGCACTCATTTTTGATTTTTCGTATTCCAATCATCGCGGGGTGATTCTCTATGTCCGCGTGCTTGATGGGACGATAAAAAAAGGCACCGAGCTCACCTTTCTTGCGGCAAAAGAAAAGTTTTTTGCAATTGAGACAGGCTATTTTGCTCCCGGAGAAGTTCCCAATAATGAGCTTCACGCAGGAGAAATCGGTTATATTGTTACGGGTATAAAACGTCCCGGTGTTGCCGGTGTGGGTGATACGGTGACGCTCTTTAAGGACCAACTTCCCGCACTTCCCGGTTATGCGCGCCCTCGTCCCGTGGTATGGGCGTCTATTTTTCCTGAAAGTCAGGATGATCTGCATATCTTACGCCAAGCACTCGAGCGTCTTCAACTTTCCGATTCTTCGCTCTCTTTTGAAGAAGAAGCATCGGGTACGCTCGGCCGCGGGTTTCGCTGTGGTTTCTTGGGCATGCTTCATCTTGAAATTATTTCTGAACGTTTACGCCGCGAATTTAATCTTGAACTCATCGTTACCACTCCTTCGATTACGTATGAAGTAACATATGCACGCACCAAGAAAACCGAAACAATCTATTCGCCGGCGCTTTTTCCGGACGACAGTATGACGAGTCAGGTCCGCGAACCATGGATCAATGGGCAAATTATTCTCCCACCCGAGTATATGGGTGCGGTGACCCAGATACTTTTTGAACATGAAGCGGAAACGGGGGATACGGATATTTTTGGAGACAATCGTTTTAAAGTTGAATTTCAAATGCCGTTGCGCGAACTCATGCGAGGATTTTTTGATCGTCTGAAGAGTGTTTCTTCGGGTTTTGCATCGCTTTCGTATGAAATCGCCGGTTATCGCGATGCAGAAGTTACTCGCCTTGATATTCTTGTGGGTGGCGACGTAATTCCCGCATTTTCTCGCGTTGTGTCCAAGCGTCGCGTGGAAGGAGATGCGGATGCGGCGGTCGAGAAGCTCTTTAAGACTCTCCCGCGACAGATGATTATCGTGAAGATTCAGGGCAAGGCGATGGGGCGTATTATTGCTTCTCGCACACTTTCTGCGCTGAAGAAGGATGTGACGGGATATCTCTATGGTGGTGATATCACGCGTAAGATGAAGCTTCGCGAGAAACAAAAGAAGGGAAAGAAGAAGATGCAGGAGATGGGCAAGGTTAACATTCCCGCCGATGTCTACGTGAAGATGATACGATCTGATGAATAGTGTTCAAAAAATCCCCCAGAACATTCTGAAAGATTTTTTCTTCCCTTTAATTATTTAGGATTTACATAAACGGATGAGATTCGCGTTTTTCCGCCCGAACGATATCGGAGAAGCTGTACGTGGTGGTACTGCTTCCCGAGGCGGTTGGGAGAAAAACGTGAAGATCGCCGTTTTGTAGGTCCTAATTTTATTGAAAGAATGCGGGAAGGTAAAGAAGGATCATACTCGCAATAACAAAGATCCCCACTGCAGACCACACGGCATTCATTCGTTTCTGGTGTTTTTTATTTTTCAAGAATAGCATAGATGAAAATTAGCAAATATATGCAATAAAGACAAGGGGATGATACCTTGTGCATTGTTTTTTGTTGAGAGAGCATTGTATACTGGACGCATGGCGCGAATGCTCGATTTTCGTGAACGAACAAAATTGCGGAGGGCGCTTTATGCGAAGCCGACAATCATTATTCTTGCAATTTTTGTTCTTTTTGCGGGACATGGTGCATGGGCAATGTATCAAAAAAGCGAAGAGGCTGTCGTGAAACGCGATAAAGCGCAGGAAGATTTACGCACACTGCTTTCTCGTAACGATGAACTTAATCACGATATCGACCGCCTTTCCAGTGATCGGGGGCAAGAAGCGGCAATACGGGATCGGTTTATGGTTGCGAAAGACGGCGAAAAAGTTATTATTGTTTCTTCACCTGTGCCCGAGAAGGTGCACACGGTAACGATCGTTGATGATTCGCCCACGTGGCAACAAAAAATAAAATCGACATTCGGCATTTCAGGTCAATGATTATTTTGCGAGATTAGTTTAGTGGTAGAATTTCTGCTTCCCAAGCAGGTGGCGCGGGTTCGATTCCCGCATCTCGCACCAAACGTAAACGAAGAACATCATCTCTTTTTTGTATCCACTCTCCTTTATTGCACTAAGCAAGCAAACTATTTTGCTTGCGATGGGGAATCGAAGACCTTGGTAATGTTTTGGTTTTACAAAACTACCAAGGTGTACTGAAACTGTAAGTTTCGATTCCCGCATCTCGCACCAACTTCCCCCGTGCTGTTTTCTGAGGATAAATTTATACGATATATCGTACAACCCATAGACACTGTGAGTAATAACTCATTACATGATATACTGGATATATATGGAAAAACTCAAACAAAACATTGCACTTGTGGTTGGGCTCTCTATTCCTCTCCTCATGATGCTCATCATTGCGGGTGTTATTTACCTTCCCCGATGGATGAACTCCACCCCTCCTCCACGGTATGACTTTTTATATGCGGTCGGAGACGGGGTTCAGTATTTTGCTCCGCAGAACTATTATGCACCCGCTTATCCTCCTTACCCGACAAAAGGAGTTTGGCCCAAATATACCTATCGTGTGCTTGATGGAAAGCTTGTCCGCCAAACCACAGGCCCGGTTCCCAAAGAATATGGCACCATGCCTGAAGGCGATGTCTCTCCCAAATTTTATGTGTATCATGTCGGTACGAAAAAAAGCTCGGAAATTACTTTTGATGACGCGGCGTTGTACACACTTGATTCGGGAGTGAAGTCTCCTGACGGTTTTGATATTGTGCGCGGACAAGGGAGTGGTGATGGATTTCCTTTTTTCTTCGGCGGAGGAAATAATTACAACAAACAATATATACACAAGGGTCAGTACGCAGAAGAACTGAGTCTGAATTTACCTGAAAATTATTATGGAGATTTCTTTATTGCATGGATCACGAACCCTCCCCATGGTAACCGCTAATACGCCTTAATCCTATGGACAAAAATACACTCTTGCAAAATATCACCCAGGCACTTCGTGACGGAATTATCGTCCCATCCGATTTACGCATACTCATGGAGGCGCAGGAAGTTCATGCTCCGCGTGCATTCAGTATTTCCGGAATTCTTTATTATATCGGCGGCGGGATTGCCTTTTTGGGAATAGGGATTTTTGTTGGGCAACAATGGAGCGATCTCTCAAGTTTTCTTCGTATACTGCTGACGCTTGGTGCAGGTCTTGCGTTCTTTGTCGCCGCAGCTCTTTTGGAATCCACCAAAAAGCTCGATCGTGTCCCCGACGCGTTTCATTTTCTTGCCGGGCTTCTTATTCCCGGAGGAGTTTTTGTCACATTGAACGAACTCGGTTTTCATGGGGGTAATTTTGGTCCGGGAATTATTTTTGCAATGTTTTTTCTTTTGTATGTACTCGCGTATCGCTTTATGTCTCGCAATCTTCTCCTCACGTTCAGTGTGCTGTATGCCACGTTTGCCTTCTTTCTGTTGACGAGCGCACTCATGGGAAATGCCCCTACGTTTAACGAAACCGATTACATTGCCTATCGTTTTGTTGCATTGGGAGCTTCCTACATCTTTCTGGGTTATGCATTTCGCGAATCATCTCGCAGAGTGCTTTCACCTTTTCTCTATGGATTCGGTGCACTTGCAGTTTTGGGTGGCGCATTTGCATTGCAAGGGTGGTCGCCCACCCAGTCGATTTTTTGGGAAATACTTTCTCCGGGGTTGGTATTTGGGGCAATGTTTCTCGCCATTCATATTCGTAGCCGTGTGATGCTCTTTCTCGGTGCAGTTTTCTTGATTGGCGATATTTTTAAGATTACACAAGAGTATTTTCGCGATAGTTTAAGTTGGCCGCTTCTCCTCATATTTGCGGGATTTCTCTTGATTGGTGTTGGATATCTTACTTTTTATTTGAATCGTAAATATTTGCGGGGAGCATAATTGGGAAACCATATGTTATAATAGACACCCAAGGGAAAGTATTATTCATTTAACGCATTATCATCACTATGAAACCCGTTGCAATTTATACCACCGAAACATGCGGTTACTGCAAAATGGCGAAAGATTTTTTTCGCAATAATAATGTCGAATTCCAAGAATTTGATGTTGGTCACGATATCGCGAAGCGCCAAGAAATGATCGAAAAGAGCGGACAGATGGGCGTGCCCGTCATTACTGTCGGCGACGACATGATCGTCGGTTTTAATAAACCCCGTCTTCAGGAGTTGCTCGGACTCTCCGACACTCCCGCTCCCGCATCGGTTGCATAACTCGATACAACCCTCTATCATAATGAAAGCCCGCTCTCGTTAGTGGGTTTTCTTTTGCCCCTGTAGTTCAATGGATAGAACAGCTCCGTCCTAAGGAGTAGATAGAGGTCCGATTCCTCTTGGGGGCACCCGTCTAGGATCAATGGGTGAATAGGCTATTTTCGTTGTTCATAATTATTGTTATAATAATCAATATGATCGATGGAGAACATGATAAAGTTGATGAGATTCTTCAGCTCACCCGCGAAAACAATCGTATGCTCCGCAGTATGCATCGGCGTATGGTATGGAGCCAAATATTCACATTCTTTTACTGGCTCGTTATTTTGGGTGTTGCAGGGTGGTCATATTACTACTTTCAACCCTATCTCGAGAAGTATCTTACGACCTATCAGAATGTCATGAAACGATTTAATGATATGGAAACGGATAGCAAGGCGCTCCCCACGAATTTTCAAGGTATTCTTGATAAAATGAAGTAAATAGGTTATTCTTTTTCCTACGTGAGGATGAAGAAATCTTTACTTTTTTGGTAATTGCTGGGGTAGCTTAGTTGGTAAGCCAAGTCTGACTCGGAAGTCAGACACCAGGTTGGCTTTTTCGTAGAAGTGTCCGCCACCGCGGACAACTCTGCACAACTCGCTCTCTTCGCAAGGCCTGCGAGAACGATCTCGAATAGAGCATTCGCCTGAAGAGCGTGAGCTGCGACCATGGGTCCCATTCTTATGGGAGGAGCAGTGCAAGACTCATTGAGGACTTTTGTGAAGCTTTGTGAAATAAAAGGTCAAATGAGTGGACAGCTCCTGTAAGGAGAGGTCACCAGAACTTTTGAAATAAATTGGTTATTCTGTTATAAATAAGCTCAACAAGAAATTTACTTAGTAGTGTGCCGGGGTAGCTCAGTTGGTAGAGCATTCGCCTGAAGAGCGAGGGGTCACCAGTTCAAGCCTGGTCCCCGGCACACTGTTCGGTAATATTCTTGTTTCAATATCCCTGACCAAGCCCGGGTCCTCGGCACACTGTTCGGTGATCCCCAATCATGGTCAATTCGGTACAAGAAAAAAACCGCATGAAGCGGTTTTTTTCTTTAATCCATTGATCGCACTTTGAGTTCCGCGCTCCGTTTGGTATCGAGGCGGGGAAGGCGAATGATGAGAAGGCCGTACTTCTCGACCGCTTCCGCACCTTCGGTGTCGATTTCGTAGGGGAGTTCAATTTCTCGCGCAAAGGGACCCCAATAGAGTTCGCGTCCAAGGTAATGCTCTTCGGGGATTCCTTCGGGTGCATTGCGCCTCCCTTCAATGGTGACATTCGCTCGGCTGATTGAAATATGTAAATCCTCCGGTGTTACCCCTGCGATCATGCTTTGGATCACGAGTTCATTGTCGGATTCGTACATATCAATTGCAAGACCTGCCTCGACTTCGTCATTGTCATCATCGATACTTTCTTCCTGGGTGATGTCGGCATCCACTTCAGGTGCCCATGGCTTTGGGGAAGTATGGATATCAAACGAGTCTTCATGGTCTTCATCGAGTTCTTCATGGCTCAGTTTCTGTGTACCGGTCAGTCGCTCAAGAAATGTTTTTCGTTTTTCGCTCATGGTTGAGAAAATGTTTTATGTGAAATAATAATCGCACCGGTGTTGGGGTATTCAATGTTGCTGCGGGGGGCCATACGTTTAATTTTCTCACAGAGAAATAAAATTCCCAAAATGAACAACCATAGGGCAATAAATATTTCATAAAGATAGGACCCTTCACTCACAATTATAGAAAAGTTAAAGAGCGTATGCAATGTGATCGCAAGCAAAAGTCCGAGAAATGCTATCCATCCGCGCATCATTTTCGATGAATAGAAAGCAAATGCAATGGCAACTCCTATGGTTCCGCTTGCGGCAACATGAAGGAGGGTGGCGCCGATGAAGCGAAAATTCCCCAAAAGAATAGTCGCCGCAACATCACCATCACCGAGTGGATTAATGAGAAACATCGTATTTTCAAGTGCGGCGAAACCTACTGCAATGGTAATAAAATAAATAACGGCATCAATCGGTTCATCAAAATATTTTGTACGTAAGGCAACAATGAAGATGGCCAAAAATTTCAGGGTCTCTTCGGTCACTCCCCAAAGGAAAAGAAGAAAGAGGTTTGTCCCCATAATGTTATTGGCGATAAATTTTTCAATGGGATACGCACAGGCGGTCGCGAGCATGCCGGCAAGAAAAGAGAGAATGATCAATCCGCGCGGCTCAGGGTGAAGGTCATCTTCTTTCAGCCAGAACCAGAGCCAAAAGACCGATGGAAGAACTCCTCCCAGTAGTGCAAGAAAAACGATCGTAGGTGTTATGTCGGCCATCGTGTAATGAGGAGAGGATGTGTTCGCTTGGGTAACGTGCCCCAAATTTCTTCCGTAACATAAGGAATGAAAGGATGCTGCAGTTTGAGCAGTTCTTCAAGAATAAAGCGGAGTGTCCATGCTGCGGAATTTTTTACTTGCGCATCACTTCCCGAAAGTGCTTCTTTGCGCTCCTCAATCATTATATCGGCAAGTGTGTTCCATGTGTAGTGGTAAAGTTTTTCTGCTGCAAGATGGAGCTTGTATTCCTCAATGTGTGAGGTGACATACTTCACCACCTCCGCAAATTCAGCGAGTGCTTGCGTGTCTACTTCAGTGAGCTCCGGTTTTTGTGCGAGGTCAATTTCTTCCGTCTTTTCAAGAATAAAACGCGCGATGTTCCAGATTTTGTTCGTATATTTTTTATAGCCGCGGATCTTCTCTTCAGAAAGATTCATGTCCGCTCCGGGTCCTGCGCCGATAATGAGTGAGATGCGCGTTGCATCAGCGCCATACTTCGCGATCATGTCGAGCGGGTCAAGGGTGTTGCCGAGTGACTTGCTCATTTTCTTGCCCTTTACGTCACGCACGAGTCCATGAAGATAGACTTTCTCAAAAGGAATCTGCCCGATATGGTAGGTCGACATCAGGATCATGCGCGCAACCCAAAAGAAGAGGATGTCGTATCCGGTTTCAAGGAGTTGTGTAGGGTGGTAGGTTTTGAAATCGAGCGCCTCTTCGTCGGGCCAGCCGAGCGTGGAGAATGTCCAAAGTCCCGAAGAGAACCATGTATCAAGGGTGTCCGTGTCCTGCTCCCATCCGTCGCCTTCGGGTGCTTCAATGCCGCAGAAAATTTCCTCGCCACGATACCAAACCGGAATACGATGCCCGTACCAGATTTGGCGCGAGATGCACCAGGGGCGGAGATTGTCGATCCACTGGAAATAGGTTTTGTCGAAGCGCTCCGGAAGGATCTCGATTTGTTTAGTCCGCACCACCGTTTGCATAAGTTCTTTGAGGGTGACCGTGCTTCCACTTGCGATGCCTTCAATTTGCGAATGTCTTAATGTGAAAGGTTTGTCGACGGCGAGGAACCACTGGAGTTTAGGAAGGGGTTCAATGACTGCACCCGTGCGCTCGGCGGTGGCGACATTCTGTGTAACCTCGACCTCACTTTCGAGCAATCCTTCAGTGCGGAGCCACTCCACGATTATTTCTCGCGCTTCCGTAACGCGCTTGCCTTTGAGTCGTTCATCACCGACCGACATCTTTGCATATTCGTTGATCACTTGCTTGAGGGGGAGGTCGTGACGCCCCGCAATCTCCCAGTCGATCTGACTATGGGCGGGAGTCACTCCAAGCGCTCCGGTGCCGAAGTCTTTTTCGACCGCTTCATCGGCGATAATTTTCACGTGTGCCGGAACGCCGCAAAATTCAAAATCAAATTCTTTGCCGATGAACTCTTTATAGCGCTCATCTTTCGGATGCACTGCAACCGCAGTGTCACCCACTTTTGTTTCGGGGCGCGTGGTCGAGATCGCAATAGGGAAGTCCTTGTGGTATTTGAAGGTATAGAGTTTCGCTTTGCGCTCTTCGTGATTGGTTTCATCATCGGAAATTACTGTCTGACCTTTCGGGTCCCAGTTCACGATGCGATGTCCGCGATAGATGAGCCCGTCATCGTACATGCGCTTGAATGCAGTGCGCACGGCGAAGTTGCGCTTCTCGTCGAGGGTGAATGCTTCGCGACTCCAATCAACCGATGAACCAAGTTTGCGCACTTGATGCACAATGGAGTCGTGACTATCTTGCGCAAAGGTATCGACACGTTTCAAAAATTCTTCACGACCCAAATCTTGGCGGGTGATTTTTTCTTTTTCTAAAAGTTTCTCCACTTTTGATTGTGTGGCGATCGCCGCGTGGTCGGTGCCGGGGAGCCAGAGTGTGCGCTTGCCTTGCATGCGCTGATAGCGGACGACAATGTCTTCGATGGCGAGCATCGCGGCGTGTCCCATGTGCAAAACTCCGGTGACGTTGGGTGGGGGAAGCGCAATGGCAAATGTTTCGGCGTCAGCTTTTGTCGCGCCTTTTTCAATACATACATCAGGGTTAAAAAAACCGGAATCAAGCCACTCCTGATAGATGCGGTCTTCGGTCGTGTCGGGATTGTAGGGGGAAAGAAATTTCGGGTCCATAGTTTGCCTATTTTATCACAGAAATTGAGTTTTTCATTTTGTGAAAGAGTTGATGTAAATGTCTTTTGTAAAATTATAACCCACTTGATATCTTAAAGGACATAAAGGACTTTTTATATAAAGGACATAACAAATGTCCTTTATATGGCTTAGTTGAGCAGTAAAATGGCAAACCATAAATTGACAATTTGTAAAGTTTCCCTATAATCAGTGGCAACAAGAAATAGTTCCTCGTGCCTCTTCGTTTCACAATTGTATCGCTCGGTTTTCATTCATAATTTTATTTGTTTTTTTATTTTTCTCTCAGTCTGAAGAGGCGGGGATTTTTATTTCTTCATCATAAGTTCAGTGGTGCGTGTATATTATTTATTTAAATTATTATTCAGTATGACTACGAATATTTTTCGCAACGTTCGCAAGGGAACTTTTATTCACCGGGTTTTTGCGTGGTTTGTTGCATCCGCACTGCTCTTGCAAGGTGGGCTTCTCCCGCTTGTTGCCTCGGCTGATGTCGTAGTTACGGTGACGCACACTGACAGTACGGTAAACACATTTACGCTCGCAACCTCCTCGAGCGCAACGATTGCCTATGCTTCGGCTCAGGCGACAAGTACGCCAACACTCGATGCCTTCACTGGTCTCCTCAGTGATTTAAATATTGCGACTGCGGCCGCAAAGGCAAACGCAGCATGTTCGGGGAGTGGCACGGCGACGGCAAACGCCACTGCTTCCGGTTCCGCTGTTGTCGATGGTGAAACGGTTGCGGCAACGGCAAATGCATCTGCAACGGTCGATTGTACCGAAGATACAACTTCCACCACCTCCTTCTCCTCGTCTTCTTCAAGTTCTTTATCGAACTCAAATACTCAAGGACATTCCGATACATCTCTGAACTACACGATCGTTGCAACAAAGATTGTCTGTGATAATGAAAGCGATCTTCCCAACTGGGGTACGGGCGGTCCCGACATCACTGCGCAAACTGCAACTGCATATGTCGCAGATCACCCTACATGTCATCTCGCTCCCGATTGGAAATTTCAATGGGGCTACGGATCGGTTGCCGGTATCACTCAACCTGGCGTTCTCAAACTTCCCGGTGATTTTGTCGGAGAAGCGGACGGTCTCCACGGTCCGGGTACGGGCACTGGAACAGGTTTTAGTGACTGGAAAACATTCGGACCGACTGGGGCGAATGGCGAAACAAAAGTTGAAATTCCTTTTTCTCCAAATACTCCACGCATTTGGGTTCGCGAAGTCCAGAAAGAAGGATATATTCCTTTCACTTACGACAATACTCATCAATCAGTCGACAACGTGAGTGCCGAGATGTATTGCCACACTGATGTCCTTAATTATGACAACTATGATTATGTGAATAATCCTGTCGAAACAGGAATCTATTATTGCGTCGCGTTTAATGCAAAGAAAAAGGACACTCCACCTCCACCTCCTCCTCCAACGAATTCCTGCGAGGTTGCCATTGTTTCCGATACTCAGACTCTTGTTGATGGTGGACCAAATTATGCAACATCAACCTACAACCAGAATCCTCGTTGGACTGCGGTCATCCCCGGTGCCACATGGATCTGGAAAACATTTTTTGCTTCGCATCCGGGCAATGGAGAGACGGTTACGTTCACGCGTCGATTCAATCTTCCCGGAACGGTAACCTCGGGAAATCTTACGGTCGCTGCAGATAACTCGTATACGGCTTCCGTCAACGGCACACAGGTAGGAGCTGACCCTACTGAATTTAATTACTTTGAAGAAGGGAAGGATAACTATAACGTTGCTTCGCAACTGCACGCCGGCGACAATACGCTCTCTTTTGTGGTCAAGAACTGGTTCGGAGATAGTGATCCCAAGCTCAATCCCGCAGGACTACTCTTCAAGCTTGTCGTGCACATGCAAGGTGAAGGATGTGGACCGCAACCCACTCCCACGTTGGTAACAGGTAAAAAGATTTATGATCGCAATGGAAACGGAGTCGTTGATCAAAATGAAACTGGACTGGCTGATTGGCAAATTGTTTTGAGTCAGATCGGAACAACACTTTCGTTTTCGACAACTACGTCTGCAGACGGCTCCTATGCCTTCACTGATGTGTTACCGGGGGATTACCAACTCTGCGAAGTAAACAAGGCAGGGTGGACCGAGACGTATCCGGTGAATGACAATGGATGCTATAAGCTCACGCTTGGAACAACAAGCACGGCGAGTAATAAGAATTTTCTTAATACAGAAAGCAATAAGCCCGAGTGCCGTGATGGAAAGGATAATGACGGCGACGGCGCGATCGATTATCCCGCCGACAAGGGTTGCGATAATGGAGATGATACCAGTGAGAATCAAAAGCCTGTTATTACCGTTACTCCTCCGAATCCCGCAATCGTAACGCTCGGAACTTCATATACGGATGCAGGTGCTACCGCACTTGATCCCGAAGACGGTTCCGTTACCGTCCTTACGACAGGAACGGTGAACACCAATGTGATTGGCAACTACACCATCACCTACAATGCTACCGACTCCAAAGGACTTGCCGCAGATCCAAAGACGCGCACAGTGAAGGTAGTCGCCGCATGTTCTGATGGTCGCGATAACGATGGTGATGGCAAGATTGATATGCAAGATAGCGGTTGTACCACTCCGGAGGATAATGATGAGAACAATAAGCCGGTCATTGCGGTCATTGGAACAAATCCAGTAAATATGATCATCGGTGGTAGTTATACTGATCTCGGTGCAACGGCATTCGATCAGGAAGATGGAACGATCACCCCGAATATTGTTACGACGGGAAGCGTCAACACCGCAGTTATCGGCACCTATACCATTACTTATAACGTGAGCGACTCTAAAGGTCTTGCTGCAGACCCAAAGACGCGTACCGTGAATGTGAATCCAAAACTCACGGAGTGTAACGATCAGCGTGATAACGATGGCGATGGAAAAATCGACATGCAGGATAGCGGTTGTACCACCCCCGAAGATAATGATGAAAACAATAAGCCGGTGATCGGCATTATTGGAGCTAATCCTCTTGAGATTCATCTCGGCAGTACATTTGTTGATCCTGCCGCAACTGCAACCGATGCGGAAGACGGCAATATCACCGCAAAGATTATCGCTTCCAGTACGGTTAATACTGCAGTGCTTGGAACCTATATCGTTACCTACAATGCAACCGACTCAAAGAATCTTGCGGCAGACACAAAGGCTCGTACGGTAAAGGTCATCACGAGCTGCTCGGATGGTCGTGATAATGACAATGACGGCAAGATTGATTATCCCGCCGATGAGGGATGTGATAGTCCTCAAGATGAAAGTGAAAATACCAAACCGATAATTACACTTCTTGGTGACGTAGTGATGTCACTTGTTGTCGGTGGTTCCTTCACTGATCCGGGTGCAACAGCATTCGATCAAGAAGACGGAACGATTACTCCGAAGATTATTTCGAGTGGTGTAGTGAATGCGAATGTTGTCGGCTCATACACCATCACGTACAATGCTACCGATTCGCAAAATCTTTCGGCAGATCCGAAGACACGTACGGTGAATGTGACGAGCGCCGGTTGTACGCAAAATTGTGGTGGCGGAGGCGGCGGGGAAGACAATCATCGCCCAGTTATTACACTCACGGGCGCAAATCCTCTTGATGTCCCTGTCGGTTCTACATTTACTGATCCCGGTGCAACGGCACAAGATCCGGAGGATGGAGATATTACGTCTCGCATTGTCGTTACGGGTGGACCGGTGAATACTGCCACTGTCGGTACGTACACGCTTTCGTATAACGTTTCAGACTCCAAGGGTCTTCCTGCAATGGAGGTTCGCCGTGATGTACATGTTGTGGTTGCTCCGACCGGTTGTACGGCAAACTGTGGCGGGGGAGGTGGCGGCGGCGCACCGATTACGCTTTCGATTTTCAATGAAAAACTCACTGTCGTTGGAACAACAACCGTGAGCGTTACATGGGATACCAATCAGCCTGCAAACAGCCGCGTTGTCTACGGTATTGATTCTGTCGCGACACTTGGCAATGCTCCTGGATACGGATATCCGCTTACTACCGCAACCGATACCACGCTCACTACCTCGCATACGATGACCATTAACGGCATTCCATCCGCAATCACGACGCATTTCCGTCCGGTTTCTTCCGATGGTGTACGCACTGCGGTTGGTATTGAATTACAGCGTGAACCGATTGCGCTTCCCGCCGCATGTTTCTATCTCCGCGATTATTTGCGACTCGGTATCCCGAATGATCCTGCAGAGGTGACGAAGCTTCAAACTTTCCTTCGTAATTTTGAAGGATTCAGTAATCTCGCGGTAACCGGATTCTTCGATATCACCACCGATCAGGCCGTTCGCGCATTCCAAGATAAATATCAAGCTGATGTGCTTACACCGTGGAATCTTCCCGGCAATACCGGCTATGTGTATTACACGACGCGGAAGAAGATCAATGAAATTTATTGTCAGCAAGCATTCCCGCTTGATGGAGCACAGCTTGCCGAAGTCGCCGCCTTCCGTGCCTTGATTGCACAAATCAATGCACAGGGTGGAAATACTGCACTTCTTCCGATTGTCGGCACCACTGCCGGAGTGGGTGAAGTCGCCGGAGCATCAAGCGAAAATGGCGGAGCGATTGCCTCCGGAGCTTCGACCACCACTGAGGACCGCGGACGCCTTGCACTTGCGCAACTACTCGCAACAACTCCCGCAAGTGGAGAAGGGCTCAGCACGGAAGTTCCCACCAACACGGAAGCTACAGGAAACTTGGTTGCGAAGAAGGGTCTTGCGGCAGTCGTTCAATCACTTTCTGATCGTACGCATTTAACTCCCGCCGGAGTCTACACGGTATTTCTGCTGATACTCGTTGCGCTCGGTTTATCCGGATATTTTGGACGACGTTATGTGCTCGCGCGTCAGGAGGCGGATGAGATGAAGTTTTAGTTCACTCGCCAAACTCAACCAAAAAAACAAAATCCGCATTACTGCGGATTTTGTTTTTCTTGAGACTTGTTCTCAGCATCCTAATTATAGGACTTACGCAAACGGATGAGATTCGTGTTTTTCCGCCCAGACAATGTTGGAGAAGGAATACTTATCAGTATTGCTTCCCGACTTGTTTGGGAGAAAAACGTGAAGGTTGCCGTTTTGCGTAGGTCCTAGTTATGTAGTCGTCAATCGCCAATTCCCTCGTGCGCGTAATTCTCCTTGCACGCGCGTCTCAGGATGCGTTCCCGCCGCAATGGCGATCATGAGTGCATTGTCGGTCGAGAGGTGATGATCGGGAATGGAAATGGGTAGGTGTATTGTCTCCGCTTTTGCACGGAGTCGCTCGCGAAGCAATGTATTTGCGGAAACTCCGCCTCCAAGAATAATATGTCGTGCGCCAAATTCTTCGCTTGCGCGCATCGTTTTGGCCACGAGCACGTCGACACAGGCATCTTCAAATTCACGTGCGATATCCGCTTTATCCTCCGCACTTGGCGTCCCGATTTTTTTTATCAAATAGAGTACCGCGGTCTTCAGTCCCGCAAATGAAAAATCATAATCTTTTGAATTGAGCATCGGGCGGGGGAGCGGATAAATTCCCGCGCGACCCTCTTTGCCAAGACGTGAAATTTCAGGACCCCCGGGATAGGGAAGTCCGAGCATGCGCGCCACTTTGTCGAATGCTTCACCGACCGCATCATCTTTGGTCTCGCCGATGAGTTTATAGTTACCCCATGCTTCTATAAGGATGAGTTCCGTATGTCCTCCGGAAACAAGGAGTCCAAGTGCGGGAAAATTAATTTGAGGAAGGGTAAGCGTGTCGGGTGTGGTTTCTTCAACGACTGATCCCAACAGATGTCCTTCCATGTGATTGACCGGAATGATCGGTTTTTTCCAGACGAGCGAAAGCGCTTTGGCAAAGTTGATACCGACCCACAGTGCCGGCTCAAGCCCCGGTCCTTGGGTTACTGCAATCGCATCAATGGAAGGCGGATCAATATGCGGAACTTCGGTAATGAATTGTCCGAAGAGTTCCGGCTCACGCTCGAGAATTTCCTGAAATTCTTGGCGGAGCGGATGCTCGATTACATGACGGCTTGTTTTTTTATACATCCCCGCTTTTTGCAATGTTTGGATCAGAAGGGGAACAAGTGTCCGTGCATGCTCGCGTTTTGCAAGCATTGGGAAGACTCCGCCGTATTCTTTGTGAATATCAATTTGTGAGAGCACATGATTTGCGAGAACCGTAAAGACTCGCTCTCCCTGCTCATTTATATGGATGTCGACAATCGCCAGAGCGGTTTCGTCACAGCTTGTTTCAATGCTCAATATTTTCATAATTGTGCGTGCATGTATCCTATCCGAACTTATCCGTGCGAGCAAACCCCACCCTTGCATATGCAGGAGTTTTGGCGTAGCGTAATAAGATATTGTTAATCCAACCTTATCATTATCTATGAAACCATCTCTTTTTATCGCCATTACTCTTCTTCCCGGAATTGCGTTTGCACAAGCCTCGCTCGGCCCATTATTTGGAACTATCAACCAAATTCAATCCATTGTTACCGCCCTCATCCCGCTCCTCTCTTCGCTCGCCGTGCTCATGTTCATGTGGGGACTCGTGAAGTTTATTGCAAATATCGGCGATGAATCCGCCCGCGCGGCAGGGAAGCACTTGATGATCTGGGGCATGATCGCACTTTTTGTGATGGTCGGTTTTTGGAGCATCATCGGGTATGTTCAGCAATCGCTCGGTATCTCCGGTTCGGTAACCCCGGGCACCGCTCCCATGATGGGCAACCCCGTTCCCATGTCGAGCTAAACATTAGCACGCAATCATTGAGCAGGGAGGAAAATTGTCAGGCGGTTATAAAAAATCCCCTCCAAATGATAAGGAGGGGACAGACGAACTTTCTTGCTACCAGTTGCGGATGGGAACTTGAACGAGGTAGCAGTAGGGGGGTTCGCGATGCAGGCGCCCATAGTAGTCTCTGGAATAACGAGGCTCACATCGCTCTTCGGTTCGATAGTAAACCTGCGGCGGAGGCGCAATATAGACTTGAGGAACTCCCACGCCTATTGTCATGCCCTCTGGCCCGATGGAGAAGATCACCGGCGGTGGAACAACACGATCATATCCATGATAACCGCCATGATGCCGTTCATGATGGTAAAAATCATGCGCTTCCGCGAGCGTGGTCAAACCAAAGCACGCAAAAATGAAAAACAGAACTTTGACTTTAAACATGAGTACACTCCTTGAAAGAGAACCAAATTAAACACCGTAAATATTATAAGTGTATTTTATAAAAATGTCAAATATTTACCCATAGGGAATCGAAGCTTACAGCTTCAGTTGACAGTAGGGCTTAATTATTAGTTTTTAGTATATCATTTTGACCCTTCTAGTGATCTTATGAATTTGTATTAACTTTCAATTACAAATTTAACAGTTTCTCTTACTAGAAGAATCAACCCAGACCACACAATCAAAAATCCAATAAAGACCAGACATAAACCTAGAGACGTTAGAGAACTTCTTAACATAGATTTACTCGTATCAATAGATGTGTTGATGGTGGGTTGGATTTTTAGGGCTGCAGTTTCTGGGGTTAAAGTACTTGAAGAAAGAGTAAAATGTAATGCAGAAATAGTACCCGTAGCATTCAGTAAATCTCCCCCTTTTGTAATTAGACATTTTGTTTCACCAATCTTTCCGTATAGTTTTCTTTGCTGATTGTTTGGAAATGAGAAGTTCATTTCTATTGCCCCAAATTCAGGATATTTTTCTTCTAGATGTTTATTATCTATAGTTAAAATTCCAATCACCATTTTTACATTAGTAACATTATTATTTACCAAGCAAAAATTATACGTTAGTTCTTCTGGTTTCAGGTTAAAAATATTTGTAACAAAAATATCAAAATCACTGGGAACTAAATATACAGTATTGCCTGTTGTTGTTTTAATAGGTTCTATATGGATAGAATAAACATATACAATCACAGAAAGTATAAAGGGAACAAATAGAACTATTAGTAGTCTTATTATTAAAGTTTTAGTTTTTACTTTAGGCATTAACTATATAGTTGTTACTGCTAGCACTAATTGGTGACCCCACAGGGAATCTCGGCTTACTGCCGCAGTACAGGTTTCCCATTTTCTCACGACATCAGAATGTCGCTCGAAAATATGGGAGAACCTTTTCGATTCCCCGACAGAAGTGCTGCAGAGCACTTCTTTGGGGTCATTTAAGAAAAACGGCCATGCGTTGCATGACACTCGTTTTTCAAAAAATGACCCCACAGGGAATCGAACCCTGGTTACCGGCTTGAAAAGCCGATGTCCTAACCGTTAGACGATGGGGCCATGTGGGTGAAACTTTAACATTCTTGACTCGCTTTTGCAAGGTTTTACTGCTATTATAATGCTTGAGATGAAAAAGGAATATAACTCGAAATATTACGCAGTCATCGGTTCTGTTGGAGGGTTAGCACGCAATGCACTCCATGGAAATCCCGGGACAAAAGAAGGGAGATCAAAAGGGGGTAGGCGAGCAATGGAAATCCACAGAAATAAAAAAGATACAAATTTTAAAACCACAAAAGATATTCAAACGATTCGAAAGAATGTTGTTCTCGCAGAATTCATGGGCATACTCTTTGGTGATGGTCATGTCGGAAAATATCAAACAAGTATCACACTTGATTCAGAGACAGATAAAGAGTATATCCAATACGTAGATAACCTCATTAAAAAAGAATTCGGTATACGAGTTGGACTCCGAAAACGCAAAGGCGCTCGCGCAATAGAAATGGCAATTTCTTCAATTTTATTTAGTGAACGAATGGTTCAGTTGGGAATGATACAAGGGAATAAAATTCGTGGAGATTTTCGAATACCCGAATGGATTATGTCATCAGATGTTTATCTTAAAGCTTTTATTCGCGGATTATTTGATACCGATGGCTCAATTTATATCGAGCGCAAAAAAATTAAAGACAAGACTTATCGATACATTGGCATGATCATTACCTCCGCATCCCCTCAATTCAGAGCTGATATTGTAACGGCGTTAAAAAAACTTAATTTATCACCAACAAATACAAAGAATCAGCAGTCAGTATTTTTACGGCGCAAAAAAGATATAAATTCCTATTTTGCTAATATATCTAGCCATAATCCGAAACATTGTGTAAGATACGATATGTTTCTTAAGGAGATGTGGCAGAGTGGTTGAACGCGCTACACTCGAAATGTAGTAGACGGGTAACCGTCTCGGAGGTTCGAATCCTCCCATCTCCGCCCTATTAAAATAACGCCGAAAGGCGTATATTTTATTGGCGGAGATGAGGAAGTGCCCTGCGGCACTTCCGCGGAGGATTCGAAGCCCTTCTCCCATATTTACGAATGATTCTTATCATGAGTAAATGGGAAAGGGGTACTGATCCTGTAAGGATCGAAATTCCTCCCATCAAAATTTCAACACGTGTTTTTCAGAAATACTGTACTTATCCCCCTTACTCCACGGCAACGATCAATGTGGTGAAAACAGTCATCAACGACAGTGGCGGAACAAAAACCGTTGCCGATTTCCCTTTATTTGTGAATGGAACGTTGGTTGTCTCCGGTATGACGAATATTTTTCCCGCACCTGCGCCGGTGTATGCGATAACGGAAACTTCGAATACGCAGTACGCCCAGACATTCTCGGGTGATTGCGATGCGACTGGTCATATTGGTCTCACCCCGGGTGACAATAGATTTTGTATTATCACGAATAATGATATTGGTGCACCAATAATTGCACCGGTGCCCCCACTTATTGACGTGGTGAAGGTCGCAAGTCCCTTGGCACTTCCTTTGGGTCCCGGACCGGTAACATACACGTATACACTGCGAAACATTGGAACAGTTCCGGTGACAAATATCACGATGGTCGGCGATACGTGCAGTCCTATTATGCTCGCCTCGGGCGACACCAATGGCGATTCCAAACTTGATGTGAATGAAACGTGGGTGTATCACTGCTCAACGACACTTATGCAAACGCATACGAATACTGTTGTCGCGACCGGATGGGCCAATGGTATTTCTGCGGTCGATATTGCAAGCGCAACGGTTATTGTCGGCCTTCCTGTGGTGCCACCTTTGATCCACGTAACAAAAATTCCCAACCCGCTTGCGCTTTCTTCGGTTGGTGGAATGGTCACCTATACTGAACGTGTGAGTAATCCGGGAGTGGTTGCGCTTATGAATATGCGTCTTACTGATGATAAATGCACTCCGCTACAGTATATTTCCGGAGACATGAATGCCGATAACAAGCTCGATGTGAATGAAATATGGGTGTATACTTGCCAGTCCAATCTGACGAGAACGACGACGAATACTGCTGTCGCAACGGGTGATGCAAACGGTTTGACTGCACGAGATTTTGCCATCGCGACGGTTGTTGTCGCGGACCCCGGTTTTCCTAATACGGGATTTGCTCCCGCTTCCGATTTTGGACAGGAGGTGCGCGCCATTGCGACTAATCTGGTAAAAGGCAGTCGAGGAAGCAATGTTTCCATCCTTCAAGAATTCTTGATTGCTCAAGATAAGGGTAGTGCCGCGCATACATTGGCAAGTGTCGGCGCGACCGCATACTTCGGTACGTTGACCCGCGCGGCTTTGGCTGAATTTCAAGCAAGCGTGGGTATCAGTCCCGCACTTGGGAATTTTGGAGCAATAACACGGGCGTACGTGCGTACACAACAAAATTGAAAACCTCATCACCAAAAAGACTTCCCCATATTATTCTTGGGGGAGGAATTGTGATTGCGATAACAGTGTTCTACCTCTTTGATCGGGGTGGTTCCATGGAGCCACGATTGTTTGAGGGTGTTCAGGGTTCGGAAAATCTCGTAAATACCGCTGGGTTCATTCGGAATATTGTTTCGCGAGGTCAAGCGAGTCTCTCAAGCAGCCAGGCGGCTCAAGCACTCCCAACCCGTCTTGCTATTCCCAACATCAACCTTAACGCAATGCTCGAGCATGTGGGTGTTACACAAAGCGGAGTACTCGATGCTCCGAAAGTACCCACGATGGCGGCGTGGTTTGATCGTGGTCCGCGTCCTGGGGAAAAAGGTAATGCGATTATTATCGGCCATTTTGGTTGGAAAAATGGAATACCCGCGGTGTTTGATGGTTTATATAAATTACATGAAGGGGACAGAATTTATGTGATTGATGAAAACAATGCGACCACCACTTTCGTCGTGCGTGAATTGCGCACCTATCGTGAAAATGATGATGCGTCGGAGGTATTCCGTTCACGTGATGGGAATGCACACTTAAACCTTATTACGTGTTCGGGTGTTTGGAATAAAGCGAGAAAAAGTTATTCCAATCGACTCGTCGTATTTGCCGATAAGGTGATGGAGTGAAGACACTCGCGGCAAACCGCAACGCATGCTCGACAAAGAGGGGAGGGGTGCTAGACTTGAATATATGAAAAATGAATCCATGTTTGGCGCACCGGAACTCGATGGGAAGCATCTTGTTGGTGACTATGAGGATCACGGTCACAATTTTGCGGGAGAACTCGAGAAGGCGGAATCGGAACTTGAAAATGCTGTTACTCATATGAATGAACTGTCCGGACTTTCCTTTGCGCAAAAATTGCTGCATCGTGGAGAAATGAATGATGCAAATACGGAGTATGAGGCCGCGCTTTTGCGAGTGAAAAACGCGCGTGGGATTGTTCCTACCGCGGGAACTGAGACAGTGCATTGATGAAAAAGAATAAATATGCGCAAATTCCGGAACGGATAGTTGATCTCCACGGCCTTACCGTGGATGAAGCGGAGCATGCACTCAGTCAATTGGTGAATGAATTTTCAGAGATGCAGATACGCGTGATTATCGGAAAGGGGATACACTCGCCTCATGGTCCGGTACTTCCGAATTTTGTGAAAAATTACCTCACGAATCGGGGAATCCCATTTCGTCAGTCTAAACTTCACGAAGGAGGTGAGGGCGCCCTTGAGGTGTTTTTCTAACTTGCTTATCTTGGGCAAATACAAAACCGCCGGACTCCCTCCAGTGGTTGGTTATTGTTGAGATTTTGTATTCTTAATATAAAAAGCATATGTCAGCCCTCCTCCTTTCATAACATTTAATATTTCAGAGCTGGAGAATCGGACAAGCATATTTCCAAATTTACTGAACTCCTTGAAAAGCACAATGTGCGGATCAAGGTCATAATAGGCATTTACATGAGTACGCCCCGGTGTCTTACTGCCATCAATGAGAGTAAACGTGTGCTCGGGAATAGTAATTTTTTCCTGCACGATCCATTTACTCGGATTTTCAGCCGCTCTCCTCAGTAGTGTTTCCCATTTCTCCTGAGCACATGAAGACCCAATCACCACATCAGTTCCTTCTGCGAGGTCGGATGGCTTGAGTACCCACCGATCTTTTTCATCAAGTATTACAAGAATATCCTCAAGTCGCAGTTTGCGCGTAAGTGGTACTAACATCTTTATCGCTGTTAATTCTTCCATGGTGAGATATTTTGCGAAGCGCTCATCGTGGAGGGCGGCAAGCAGTGATTTGTGTCCAAGGAGGCGCATCTTGAAATTATTGACTATCTTCAACCCTGAGACTTGTTGAGCTTTCGCAAGTTGATCTAAGAGGTGTGGAATTTCACGCAATTTTGATAATTCCGCACCGCGTCTTATTACGTCGATTTGTTTGCTTTCAAAAAAGAATATGCCATTACGATAATCAAGATCCTCAAAAGCGCCAACTGAAATATTATTCCAGCCAGCCTCATTGAGCTTTATTTTAGTGAGTGCAAATTCATCACGGAATTGACGTTCGCCATTATAGCCTACGAAAATATGATCGTTTGGTTTCACATATTCAGATTTCAAGAGCTCAATAAAAAGTTCAGTGTTTGAAGCGTGATGAAGTTCATGCGCGGATATCATATTTTTAATTGCGGATGAAGTAACGTCATGCATAAAAAAGCCATCGGGAAAATCCGCATTAATCTCTACTATTTTTGGCTGTTCTCCGTGAAAGAGGTCGACACGTACGATTCCCACCAATGGATCATTTTTTGATTGATATATGAGTGCGCGTTCCTGTTCATCAATGGCAAAGACTTCTTCCAGCTCTCTATCATGGTAAAATTTCTGGGCTAATTTTTTTGCACCTGAAATAAGCAGATTCACCTGAGATTCTAAATCATGATATTTTTCTTGCGTGAGGACATAAGGCTCAAAAGAAATTGGAATACGCATCGTACCTTTCGAAAGTGGATAAGCGTGTTCTGAGAGATGCTTCCAAAAGTTGTGAGAAACATCAAGAGCGGCATCGTCTGAAATATTTTCAAGCCAATTAATTTTATTCATTTTCTCTTCGTGGGATTGTAATTGATGACCAAGATTAGTGCTTTACGTAGGATTTTCGATCCCGATTTTTCTGTTTGTGGACGATGCAGGATTCGAACCTGCGACCCCTGCAATGTGAATGCAGTGCTCTAACCAACTGAGCTAATCGTCCAATGGAACGATACTAGCACAAAGAGGGGAGAGGCTCAATCAGTGTAATGTGGGCGATAGAGGAGTCGGTCACAAATCACTAAATATTTTGCCGTTACTTGCACAGCAAAATCTTAAGTGTTGGCCTCCTTACAGGAGCTGTACACCTTTCACCACAAGAGTACTTCAGAAAATATATTCGTATAACTCATTATTTTCTTGGTCGCCCATTTTTTCAGAGGGCGATAGAGGAGTCTTCCCCTACGGGGACGGTACACCTTGCTGGTTTTGCAAAGCCAAAACATCATCAAGGTCTTCGACTCCTCTACGAAAGTGAGGTCGCTCACTTTCTATCGCCCACCTGCAAAAAAGCCCCGAGTATGAACTCGGGACTTTTTCTTGGTGGGCGATAGAGGAGTCGAACCTCTGACATCCACTACGTCAAAGTGGCGCTCTACCAACTGAGCTAACCGCCCATATTTTCGAATACTAGCATACTATTTTTGCGCGAACAATCTACGTTTATACTGCATGTTGCTCAGTTGGGAGAGACTGCTCTATTCGAGATCGTCTTCGCAGGCTTTGTAGAGAAGGCGAGTTGTGTGTCGCGTCCGCGGAGGCGGACACTTCTTCGAAAAAGGCAACCTGGACCCTGAAGCTTTGTGAAGGGTTGGCTTACCAACTGAGCTAACCGCCCTAAAACAAATTTTCAGAAAAATTTGTTCGGGCGTCCGCTTTGCGGATTAGCCCAAACACAAGAAAGTAGACGTCCCTTCTATGAGAGAGATACTAGCAAAACTTCAATAAAGAGACAAGTAGCTTTTTTCTTCCTTGCATTATTTCCTTTACACGTTAGTCTTGAGGGTGGAAATGTTATTTAAAAAGGTGTATCTCATGCGCATATTTCGCCACTGCGTTGTTGTTTTGGGATTGATATTTTCTCTCGGTATGTCTTCGGCGTATGCGTGGGAAGAAAGTCCAACTCGCGTTGCCGACCTTCAGAAGTTGCTTGAAGACCTTTTGAAGAAAAGGGCAGAGCAACCGCAACAATCACCCGCTCCTCCTTCCCCAGCACCATCTCCGTCATATCGGCAAGATTTCAGCGGGCGATTGATTTTGCTTGCGGATAAAATTTGCGGTAACGCATATCCACCGCTTTCCGAAGAGGAGTGCTACGATAAACTCTTTCATGGGATGGGAACCGCACTTGATGCGCATTCTCAATATATGAACGAGAAGGAGTATCGTGATTACACCATGAACAGTGAAAATCAACTCAATGGTGTGGGTCTTCGGATAATGAAACCCTTTCCCAATTCGTACGTCATTGTGCTCGGAATTATCGACGGCGGATCGGCCAGTGAAGAGGGTGTCATGGTTGGGGATAAAATTCTCAAAATAGACGGGAGAAGCACGCTCGGATTTAAAGATGTGAGCGAGGCGGTGACGGCACTTAAAGATGGTAAGCTTGGAAGTCGTGTGCGTATTGAAATTGAACGGGAAGGCTATAACGCCCCGATTCCGCCCATTTCACTTGAGCGCCGTGCTATTGTCTTAAAGCAGATCACTTCGGAAATTCTTTATGCTGACGGTCGTTCCTACGGATATATCAAAACCGAACACTTCGGCGAGCATTTTGCTGATGAGCTTCGTTCGTCTGTTGCGGAAATCAAACGCAATGCATTGCGTCCGCTCGCGGGCTTGATCATCAGTGTGGAAGATAATCCGGGAGGAAATTTAGTTGAAGCGATTGCCGCGGTCGATCTCTTCCTTGATGCGCCCTCAATCGTTTTGGTGCGGCAAAAGGACGGTATTCATTCGTATGGAAGCAGGATCAATGAACGATTGCTTCCTTCCACCTTGGGGGACATTACCAATGGTCTCCCGCTCCTCGTGTTGGTGAATGGTCGATCGGCTTCAGCTTCAGAAATATTTTCCGGTGCACTGAAGCATTTTGGTCGGGCAGTCATTGCGGGCCCTTCGGGAACATTTCAAAAGGGAAATGTACAAGGAGTGTCTGAATTGCCCGGCGGTGGTGCACTCAAATTGACCGAATCGGAATATCTTATCGGTATGATGGATTCGTGGGTACCCGTGCAGTGTATCGGAATAACTCCCGATTTAAATATGCCGCCACTTACGGAAGAAAAAGAGAGTACACGTATCACCGAGTGCATGATGGCATCAAGTATTCGCTCTGCCGGACCGATGCCGAATGCTCCTTGGTTGCCGAATATCCGCGAGCGGAATCCAGGGCTTTACAATGCCGGAGTTACTATGCTCCGTGTCTACATGGAACAGCTTTTCCCGAAAAAGCAGCAGGAAGCCCTTCAGAAAAAGAACATTCTCGAGCGAAATAGCGGTTTTAAGTAAATGCTCTTTTCCAAGCCCCTTATCGGGGCTTTTTTGTACCTTCCTTGCAATATTTGTGAACAGGTATAGTTTTAATAATGGAAGAAAGTTATTTTGAAATTTACAAGGAGGATGCCATGCGCACCTTGATCAGTCGTTTTACCTTGTTGTTGATGTTGTTGTCATTTGTATTCGGTACTGCCTCGGCAGCACCGATAGTGAAAGCAGCCGGAGCGGGAGGAACTATTCTCCCACCGATTTCTCTTGCGAATGTCAAAAAGACACCCATCGGTGCCTTGTATGATTACATTGCAACAATGCCGTGTTATGCGGTTGAATTGATGATTCATTTGCAAGAGAAGAGTATTCCCAAGGATGTTTCAGTTGATGACTTGCACCTGCTCCAATCGGTCCAGACGTATGCTGTCGCGACCCGCTGTGCACTCAACGAGAAGACAAAGGCGGATATGTATGCGGGTCAGTTGTCCGGCATGGTCACCGCGATCAAGGATCCTCATTCGCAATTTATGGATGAGGAGGAAAGTGCGATACTCCATGAATCTGCAGAGGGGGAATTCTTCGGAATTGGGGCCCAACTCGAATCCATTATGATCGAGGGAAAGTTTTCCGGTGTCCGTATTGTCGCTCCGCTTCCCGGCACTCCCGCAGACAAGGCAGGTCTTAAAGCAAAAGATGTGGTTTACATGATTGGCGATAAGAAAACCGACAGCTATAAAAGCCTGCGTGATGCAATTACCGATATCAAGGGTCCTCTTGGAACTTCGGTGGTCTTGACCATCATTCGTGATGGTGAAGAAAAGCCGCTTGTTGTTACGGTTGCACGCGATCGTATTGAGCAGAAATATGTCAAAACGGAACTTCTCCCCAACAACTGGGTGTGGATGCGACTGATCCAATTTCAAGGGCAGAAGACGTTTTGCACTGATATAAAAAACCAATACAACGCCCTCGAAAAAGCTTCGCTCGCGAAGAATGAACCCCTCAAGGGTCTCATCCTTGATCTCCGCAATGATCCGGGAGGTTTAGTTGGTTTGGCCTTTTGTACCGCAACAATATTCGCGCCTCCGACCGTGAGGGGGAGAACAATGCTTGCACTTGAAATGCGCGATGGGGTTAACCCGATTGAAGAGTCGAAGTTTACACCACTTAACCTTCTTAACGGGAAGCCGCTTGTGGTTTTGGTCAACGAAGGTTCGGCAAGTGCATCGGAGATTGTTGCCAAGGTTTGCCAGGCGCAAGGTTACTGCACGGTTGTTGGTACGGACACGTTCGGCAAAGGTTCTATACAACAAGTTTTCCCTCTTGCCGGTGAGAAGGTTTCAGTGAAAGTAACTTTCGCTCAATATCTTGTCTTCCACTCGTCCGGTGCACTTGTTCCTGTGCAGGGAATTGGTGTTATTCCGAACATTCGCGTCAAAGTAAAACCCGCTGAAACGAATGATAATACCAACGTCTTTCGTACGCGTGAGTCCGATTTGCAGGGGTCACTTCCGACCAGTAAACATGCAAAGGATATCCTTCCGGAGAATACCAAGGAAACGAATCCGACTCTTTATCAGCAAATTGTCGATGCGCTCAGTAGTGAGCCACTCAAGCTCGAGCTTGAATGATTTAGAAGCCCCACCAATTTGGTGCGGGCTTTTTTTTATTACCCTCTTTCCTTGTGGGAATATTTGTGGTGTTCTTTTATATTTCTTGCATTATTCGTCTCACACTATAATCTGAATAATGGAGAAAGAACTTTGAAAGGGAGCTCATCATGAGTATTCTAAAGAAATTGGGATTTTTTGTTGCACTCTTATTCTCGGTGACTGCGAGTTTTGCGGAGCAATCACATGTTTCATTGTCTGAAACTAGTGCGCCGCCCGTACTCTCGCCCGAATTGCAGGAATATCAGAATAGTCTCCTCGAGATGCTTAATATTGTTGATGCGTTTTGTTCCCTTGTATACCCAAAACCAACCCTCGCAGAGTGTGTTGATAAGGTGAAGCATGCCGTCGGGCAATCATTTGATCCTCATTCCGAATACTTGAATGAATCTGATTTTCAACTGTTGAATGAAAGCCTTCAGGGTGAATTTGCCGGTATCGGTGCTGAAATGAAAAAGTCTTCCGATACCTCGCCAGTGTTGATCGTGAAGGTTCGTGACGGACCGGCCAAGAAAGCCGGAATTATTTCCGGTGATGTGATTACGCATATCACGACAAACGGTCGTCGTTCATCCACCGCTTCACTTACGATAACTGAAATCGTTAACTTGCTTCGAGGAGAAGTTGGTTCCACGCTATCGCTCACGATTATGCGGCGTGGTGAGCAAAAGGAAATGATTTTTACGTTCGCTCGTGAACTCATCAAGGTGGAGCAAATAAAAGGAGAGTTGCTTCAACGCGAAGGGAAGACCTATGCACTTATCACCAATCTTGGATTTAATCGGGGAAATGCGAAGGAGATGAAAAGGGTATTTCAGGACCTTGAACAGCGTTCAAGGAAAACAGGGCAGAAACTTTCCGGAGTTATCCTTAATCTTGAAAATAACCGGGGCGGACTTCTCTCTGAAGTCTACAATGGGATCGATCTTTTTCTTGATGCACCGAGCACTATTTTGACTCGTGATAATGAGGGGATGAGTATCTATAAGCCTCGTTCCGAGGAGATTGTTGCTACACCCGGAGATATTACTCGCGGTCTCCCGATGCTTGTTGTGGTGAATGGGGGTTGCGCCTCAGCATGTGAAATTTTGTCCGCTTCGCTCAAGCATTTTGGTCGTGCAGTGATTGCGGGAACTTCCGCCACGTATGGAAAGGGGATTGTGCAGTCGATATTCCCAACTAAACTTTTTGGTGTTGCGGATAAGGGTGCAGTCAAGGTAACGACATCGGAATATTTGATCGGTTCTCCGGACGATTGGACTCCCGTTCAGTGTCTTGGAGTAAGTCCTGATATTTTATTTGAATATCCCAACATTAAAACCCCAAGTTCTCCCAAGGAATGCGAAGCAGTAAGGTATGTCAACAGTAAGGGCCCGATGCCAAATGCACCCATTCATCTTCCGATCAACAAAGCGAATCCCAAGCTCTATCAGGCGGGAGAGGAAATGCTCAAGGCTTTTATTGCGCACCAAACCCCGCTTTTGGAGGAAGAAAAGAACAAACGCAAACAAGAAGAGGAAGAAGAGAGATAACAAAACCCCGCCGCTTTCAGTGAGAAAGCGGCGGTTTTTTTATCGTGTCGTGAGGTGCATGTAGATGTCCTCGAGGGCGCGGACGGCATCTCCGGCGGCGATGTTGTTTTGATGATAGAGCACGTCGGTTGCGTCACCTGCGGCCCAGATGCCCGGAGTGCGCGTCGCTTGGGTGCGCGGATCAATGATGATCTGTTCGCGTTCGTTTAAGGCCACGAGATCGCCAAGAAATTGTGTTGAAGGAATAAGGCCCACTTCGACAAAAATACCCGTACACGGAATTTCTTTTACTTGTCCGTCATTTAAATCTTTATAGACAAGACCTTCAACAAATTTGTCTCCTTTCACTTCGATCAGTTCGGTGTTGGTAATTCCTTTCATCTTGGGATTTGCAAGTACTTTCTCCACGGTGATCGGATCGGCGCGATATTCTCCCGAACGCTGGATGAGTGTGACACTTTTTGCATAGGCAAGCAGTTGAGCGGCGCTTTCAAAGCCCGCATTTCCGCCGCCCACAACGACCACATCTTGTCCGGCAAAAACAGGACCATCGCATGATGCGCAGTAGGTGATACCTTTATGTTCAAACTGTTGTGCACCGGGGATATCCAGTTTGCGCCGATTGCTTCCTACGGTGAGGAGTATTGTTTTTGTCTCCGCGATCTCACCCGATTCCATCTTCACAAGAAAATGATTATCCTTTTTTTCAATGGCAATAACACGGTCAGGTTCTTTGACGGTGACAATGTCGCCTTTGTACGTTTCGAGATGCGCCTTGAGTGCTTTTGCAAAGTCTGGTCCGGAAATGGAAACAGTTCCGATCCAGTTTTGAATTGCATCGGAGACATTCGACTGCCCACCCCACTCAAAAGTAACAAGCAGTGTTTTGAGTTGTTTGCGAGCGGCATAGACTCCGGCGGCAACTCCTGCGGGGCCTCCGCCGATAATTACGAGGTCGTACATAAAGAAATGAAAGTAATGCGATTAACGAAGTTTTGAGCGACGAAGAAATGAAGGGATAACACCGAGGTCATCATCCTCATCATCTTCAGTTTCAACAAACTTTACTTCCGTACGCTCAATCGCGATGGGTCGAGATTTTTCTTCAGGCATGGTGTTAAAGATCGCACGATCGCTGTCTTTGTTGTTGCGGACCACATCGACGAGTTTTGTGTCTCCGCGCGCAAAGAGTGTGCCATCCTCTTCGTCATCTTCTTGCACCTCCTCTTCGGTTGTTGCCCGCAACGATTCTCTTTTGGTACGTCCGTTCGCCTCGGGAAATCCTGATGCGATTACGGTAATCTTGAGTTCGCCTTTGCGGAGTTTCGGATCGATGATCGCGCCGAAAATAACTTTTGCATTTGCATCGACGGATTCGGTAATAACTTTTGCCGCTTCTTGGATTTCATTCATGGTCATATCTTCGCTTCCTGCAATGGCAAAGAGTACCCCGCGTGCACCATGAATCGATACATCAAGGAGAGGGGAGTTGATCGCCATGCGTGCCGCTTCAATGGCGCGATTTTCTCCCGAGGCGATGCCGATGCCCATGAGTGCCGTTCCTGCATCGGCAAGAATCGCTTTGATGTCTGCAAAGTCGACGTTAATAAGGCCCGGAGTTGTGATAAGGTCGGAAATTCCTTCGACCGCTTGACGCAAGACTTCATCACACTGCGCGAAAGCGGAGAGGAGTGTCGTGTCTTTTGCCGTGTTTAAGAGTTTGTCGTTGGGAATGATGATGAGTGCATCAACTTCCGCTTCGAGTGCCTCAAGTCCTTTTGCCGCGAGATTCATGCGCTGTGCTCCTTCAAAGAAAAATGGCGTGGTAACGACGGCGATTGTTAGGGCGCCGAGTTCGCGTGCGGTTTTTGCAATCACCGGTGATGCTCCGGTGCCGGTGCCGCCACCCATGCCGCTTGCGATGAAGACCATGTCCGCACCTTTCAACGCTTCTTGGATTTCTTCTTTGGTCTCTTCGGCGGCGCGGCGACCAAGCTCGGGATTCATGCCGGTTCCCAATCCGCGCGTGAGATTTTTTCCGATATGAATTTTTTTATTTGCGAGTGAGTTGTGCAGGTCTTGTGCATCGGTATTTGCAACAATAAATTCGATACCGGTTACTTTTGAACGGACCATGTGATTTACCGCATTTCTTCCGGATCCTCCGGGGCCGACAACTTTGATACGTGCGAATGCTTCAATTTCAGGATTAACTTTTGGCATGATAAATAAAATAATAAATTTTAACGTGCTCCCTCCGAAGCACTCTTCGATAATGAGGCTAGTATAGCAGAAAAGTAGAAGACAGGGGAGACGGGGAAACACCCTCAAAGACCTTCAAAAAACGCCTTCAAATAAGAGGATTTTGGAAGAAGCAATGACGTTACGGAAGCAGTTGTTTCAGCATGTTGCGAAATGAGATCTTGATACGATCAAACACGTGCTCACTCCCTTGAGTCCCGGGACGATCGTTGGTTACACCCCAAATCGCCAAACCATATGCAACAAACCATGACGTATCTTTAATGTGCTTTTTCGATTTCGGCTCATTGGTGAAATCAAGATTAATTGAAGGGATTTTTGAAGGAAGCCGCATTGCCGCGCGCGCAAAGTCTTCAATGGTTTCAATTCCCGATCCTCCACCGGTAAGGATAATACCCGCCGGCAAGAGTTCGTGCTTTCCCAATTTTTTCAAATGTGCGATTACGAGATTAAACATATCTTCGAGTCTGGTGACCATGATATCGTTTAATTTCTTCTTGGGAAATTGATGTCCCACTTTACCAAGTTTAATGAGTTCAGCCTCTTCGAGGGGGATCTTGAGTCGCAAGGCAATGTCATTGGTGATATCCGTGGAACCCATGGGGAAGACCTCCAGTGAAATCGGGATGTTTTCTTCGTAGACAACCATGGAGATCGTCTCAGCTCCGATGTTTGCAAGTACACATCCCGCCATCTTCTGCGCCTTGGTGAGTGCAACAAACGATGCAGCAATAGGGGCCGCACAGGCATCAATAATTTCTATTCCCGCTTCTTCAACCGCACGAATAAGATCGTTTAAGTGTTGGTCGAGGCAGGTCACAATAAGACACTTTGCTTCAAGCTTGAGTCCCTTCATTCCGGCAGGCCTCCCGTAAATTTTCTTTCCATCGACAAGATATTCGATCGGGATCGTGTGCAGGATGCGTTTGTTTGCGGGAGCATGAAGGGATTGTTCACATGCACGATGTGCACGGTCGACATCACTGTCGGTAATCTCCGAGTCGGCCCGCGAAATGATTGCCGCTCCGGTTGTTTGCATGCCCTCAAGTCCAACTCCTCCGACAGAAAGAAATGCCTCACGGATTTTAACTCCCGCATTTTGTTCCGCTTCTTCAACGGCAAGGCGTACGCTTTTTACTGCATCATTTAAATTGATGATATAGCCGTGCCTTAGTCCTCGTGATTCGGATTTTCCGATACCTAAAATATGCGGCAAGCCCGCGCCCTGGGTGTATTCGGTGATAACAACGCGAATAGTGTGGGTTCCGATATCAATTCCCGTAATAATACGTTCAGTCATAAGATAAAATAGCAGTGCACTGTCTCAGGTGTCGATAGGTTCAGAATCATTTAAGTTCAAACGTATTCGTGATGTTCCACTGTGAGAGCAATTTTTGTTCCTGCTTCTCCATTGTACTCCCATGATGCATTCCTTTCAAATGGAGCATTCCGTGGACAACAAGGAGTGCGACAAAATATTCATAAGATTCTCCGCGTGTTTTGTGTTCGCGTCGTGCTTGGCGGAGGTTGAGAAAAATTTCCCCGGTATGTTTGTCGAGCGGAAAGGAGAGCACGTTCGGGATATATGCTTTTCCTCGATATTGTTCATTTAATTTTTTTGCATATGCATCACCAATGATGACGAGTGAAAGGACGTATTTTTTTGAAAGTGCCGCTTCTTTGAGTTGCACAAAAGGCAGAACGGGGATTCTGCCTTTTGTTGTATTGGTGATACTCAGGGAGTTACTTGCGGTCATTGGAAGCTTTCTCGGGAATCTTGCCAAGTTTTTTCAAGCGATCATACGTGACCTTCTTTGAAAGGCCGACGAGTGCGCGGCGCTTCTGCTTCAATTTTGAAAGCCCACGTTGGTGATAGCGTTCTTCGCGCACTTTTGCGAGCGCTTGTGTCCCTTGAACACGCTTGGTGAAACGGCGAATCAGCGCGGTTGCTGACTCATTTCCCTGCTTCTTTACTTCTGCGATGATTTTCATATGTGGAGAAATACTAGCATGGCCTTAAAAAACGTGCAAACTCGGGCGTGTCCTATTTTATTGCCTTGAGATAATCCGCCAACTTGGCCATTTTGATCGTTTCTTGCGAGCGGGTGACCATGTTCCGGACAATCACGGTATTATCCAACGCCTCTTTTTGTCCAAAGATGATTGCGTGAGGAATCTGCATTTTTTCCGCAATAGAGAGTTGCATTGAGAGGGAATCCTTGTTGAGTGAATGGGTAACGGGAATACGCGCATTGCGCAGGATTTCGATGACTTCAAGCGATTTTAATTTTGCTTCAAAACCAAGTTGGATGAAATAAATTTTTGGTTTTTTAACGATACGGGGAGCACTTGCTTTGAAGTTCGGTGAGAGCAAGACACGATCAACGCCGATCGATGCACCAACGGCGGGGATATCCTTCTTGGATCCGAGTCGCTTGGCGAGATAGTCATAGCGTCCACCTCCGGCAATTGCGAGTGGGGTATTTGCCGCTTCTTCGGCGGCAATTTTCTTTGCCTTTTTTTCTTTTTCCTCCGGCGTTGTCTCCACTTCTCCTTCAAGAGGCACCTCTTCCTTCATCGGTGCTTTTTCATCGGGAACTTCGGTTATTTCAAAAACGGTGTGGGTGTAATAATCAAGTCCGCGAACAAGATTGGTATTGATTCGATAGGTGAGCTTCAGCGCATCAAGATATTCAAGCACTTCCTTGAAATGAATCTTTGCGGTGGGGGAGAGGTGTGCAATTGATTGGGGTGCTTTTTCTTTGTAGGGTTGGCATTCGGGGCTTTTGCAATCAAGGAGGCGAAGCGGATTGGTTTTGATGCGTTGTTTGCAGTTCGCACATAAGTGGTTGATATGTTTCCGGTAATAGGCGGTCAGTTCGCGCAAGTACGGGGCCCGTGACTCTTTGTCGCCGATCGAATTGATATCAATGATAATATTTTCAATACCGACTTCACGAAGAATCATCGCAGTGAGGTAAATAATTGTTGCATCACTGACGGATTTTGTGGAACCGATCATTTCCATGCCAAATTGCTTGAATTCACGATAGCGACCGCGTTGGGGATTGTCATGGCGGAAAAACGAACCATAGTAGTAGAGTTTTACGGGCTGAGGCTGTGTTTGCATGCCGTGCTCGAGATAGGCACGCATCACCGGTGCAGTGCCTTCGGGGCGTAGTGCAAGCTTGTCGCCGCTTTTGGTTTTGAGAGAATACATTTCTTTGCCAACGAGATCGGTATCATCGCTCTGTGTAGAGAGAAAAACATCCTCACGCTCAAGTGTCGGAGTGTCGATCGGTTGAAAACCATAATAGAGTGCAACTTCGGCGGCTTTTTCAAAAAATCCCTGATAGTGATGGTGGTCCTCACCGATCATGTCCCGCATTCCTTTGAGTGCGGTGGGAATTTCTTTTTTCGGTTCTTTTTTTGCTGATTTCTCTGACTTTGCCATAGGTATTTTTTTAATTGGATAACTCAAATGATGAACGCTTACTGTTGATGTACATAGTTCACATGAAAACTTTCAGGTGATCCTGGATGGAGGGCGATAACGCTAAATGGGAATAGGCGCAACAATGCCTTTCCGTCCATAAGTTTTTTTGGTACCGGACCCCACATGCGCGAGTCCGAGCTTTGTGCGCGATTGTCACCCATCACAAAATATTCACTGTCATCGAGTGTGCGTGTGGAATCATCGACTTTCGGATTCTTTATGTAGGGTTCATCAAGCACAAGGGGACTTGCGTGCGATGGACCGGTGATGGAAACAACACCCCCTGTAACCGTCACCGTTTCACCGGGAAGGCCGATGACCCGTTTGATGAAAAATTTTGAGGGATCATTGGGGTAGCGAAGAATAACCACATCACCGCGCTTATAATCATCGAGATATTTGGCGAGCTCATTGACGATCAAATATTCACCGTTGTGGAATGTGGGAAACATGGAGTTTCCGGAAACAACGAACGGTTGTGCAATAAAGGTACGAATAGGAATAATAATTGCCGCCGCAACCAGTGCATAACGGACGGTCTCCCATATGAGTGTCCATGTTCCTGATTTCTCTTGCGCGTCGCCTTTGGGCCCGCGCGATGTATTGTCGTGAGTCATTTGCGCTTCATCATAATCTAAAAAGCGTGTTGACACAATAGGTTTTTATGTGGTGAAGAAATTTTGTTGTTCCTGAGCAAAACTAAATTCCGTACGTCGTACGAAAAAGAAAGATAAAATTGACGAAGACAAAGAAGATGACGGTATAACCGAGCACTTGGGCAAACAGTGTGTCACCGGTTACTTTTCCAACACAGGCGATCGCGCGAGGGCCGATTTTCGGAACAAGTAAAAATAGAAAAACGAGTGCGGTGAGATAATGATAAAGATACATCGGACGATGGATCAAAAAGAACGGAAGATAGTTCAAAAAATATCCCGCGAGAAGTATGGTTTCATTTTGGTCGATTGGCCAGACGCGTTTTATTTTCAATTGCATCAGCATCCAGCCGATCTCAAAGAGCAAGAGAAAAAATGAGAAGAACCAAAGAAACGCGCTACCTTGGAGCGTTATTTTTTTTCCATCGTTGCCCACCCAAAATGCAATCGAGGTGCGTGCGGTTGACCACCACATTGGTCCCGGTCCTTGCAAAATAAATTTGTTGATGGTTGCGTCGTTGTTGGAGCGAAGTATCGCTTCATGAAATTCGGGAAGAAATTTGAGTACTTGCGCTTGATCTGTTCCTTTGGGGTACGTGATTGCCGCCAACCATGGCGTGTTAAAGGGTGGAAGCATGAAACCGACCTTGCCCCCATTCGGAAAGAATGAAAAATAAAACAGAAAGACACTGACGTAGATAAGTACGGTAAGGAGACCTGTGAGGAGTATTGCACCCCACCGTTTTTGAAAAAAGAAGAGGAGCCATATGGTTGCGAGTACTCCCAGTGCTGTCCACTTAATCGAAGCGGCAAGACCGATCGCAATACCCGCGATCACTGTGAGTGCAAAAGTAAAACGCTTCTCGCGAACACGTACTGCGGCAAGCGCCGCGGCAAAGGCAAGAAAGTTGAATAAAATGAGTAGGGTATCGGGAAGAATAACTCGCCCATAGATAATAAATGCATTATCAAAGATCACAAAAAGAGCCGGAAGTGCTGATGCGCGAGGGCTATAGCCGATGATTCGTCCGATTGCATACAGGAGGAGGGGAATAAGGATGCTCATAAATGCAATAAAATATCGCAACGAAACATAGGGAAAGTCCGCGAAGGATTGATTGACGTCGGTGGGCAGCGTGCTTACGGTAAATGTCTCGGCGTGTTTTGCAACTTCCGCAAAAAGTATCCGTGCGAGCGGTGGATGAATATCAAAGAAGGGCATGCCTTCAAGTGTGTGGAGCGTATAATTGGTGTAGACCACTTCATCGAATATTGTGCGGTCGGGGTGAGCAATAAATGGAAGTCGCACAAGCATTGCAAGCAGCATAAGAATCACGACCAGTTGATGATCGTGGTGGGTGAAGCGTTTTGCTTTCATGAGCAAAGCTTCCCCGTACGGTCTTATTTGTTTGAGTATCTCGAGAAATTTGTTGATTGTGGCGGACATAGATTATTTTTTTACGGCAAGGAGGTTGACGTACCCCGCATTTCCAAGAAGACTTTGGACCAGCAGAGCATTGTCGATAATCGGTTCCAAGGTTTTGGTTTTTTCATTAATGAGGCTGAGCTCATACATTTCCGCATGAAGCCATGCAAGCAGTCGTGTCGGATCTTCTCCTGTTTCACGAATACGCTCCGGGACAAATTCAAAAAGCAATGTCGGATGATCACGATGAATGATCGCCGCCATTCCCCTCAACGCTTTTCCTTCCCAGCCTTCAATGTCCATTTTAATGAGATCGACTTTTGAAACACCCAGTTTTGTAAGTGAGCTATCAAGCGTTGTAACGGGTATGGAAATTTGTGCTTTATTTTCATTGCCCGATTGGAGAAGCGAATGCTTTCCCTTGTTGTCAGGATCAAGATAAAGCGAGGCGTTCTGTTCGCGGTCTCCAAGACCCTCTTCGACAACGATGATATTCATAAATTTATTTGCACGAATGCTTTCATGTAAAAAATTCACATTCGCATGCTCCGGTTCGTAGGCGATAACCTTTCCGGAACTTTTGACATGGGCGCTCGCAATAATCGTGTAGTAGCCGATATTTGCGCCAACGTCGATTATCGTCATTCCCGGTTTGAGGTGCGCACGAAAAATTTTTGAAAAAAATGGCTCATAGGCACCAAGCATCAGCGCTCCGGAGACGACCGGATCCTGCTGATTCAAAAATAATATTCCCTCGGGGAGTGTGAGTGTTTGAGGAATGAGTGCACAGAGGATTTTGTTGGTCAGTGTGCGAATGAGGCGAGGTTTCAAGAGATGAATATATATGAACATCGGGGCATCCGAGGGGAGTAATCGAAGCACTGCGGAAATCATGTGTCGAAAGAATGTTCGCATTGCGGTAGTGGTGCTATAATCAGTTCCAAGGATTCCTTCCGAGGCCTCCTCCCGTGTTGTGTCGATCATGAACAACATGATAACAAAAACCTCACACTTTCGCAGTATGCAGCCGACATTCACCCTCATTATTCCCGCATACAATGAAGCACCGGTGATCACTCCGACACTTGAACTCTTGCGGGACGCATTTGAAAAACAAGCAAGATATGAGTGGGCTATTGTTGTGGTTGACAATGCGTCGACGGACGATATGTCTCATTTGGTGCGCGCATTGAATGATCCCCGCATCACGGCAATGGTACTTGCCGAGAAGGGGAAGGGGCATGCGGTGCGTGCAGGTTTTCGTGAGACGACCTCGCAATTTGTCGGATTTACCGATGCCGACCTTTCCGTTCCTCCCCATGAAATCATACGTGCCCTCGATGAGGTGTGTCGGGGAAATGTTGATGTTGTCATTGGTTCGCGTTTTCACCCCGAGAGCGTGATGCCGGGACGCGAGTGGTGGCGTATTGGCAGTTCTCAGTTATTTAATTATCTTGCGCGCTTGATGATTGGCGTGACGGTGAGTGATACGCAGTGTCCGCTCAAAATAATGAATGACAAAGGAAAAGCACTAATGCTCGCCACCGTTGACCGCACATGGTTTTTTGATCTTGAATTTCTTGCATATGCTAAGCAAAGCGATTTACGGATCGATGAAATGCCGGTGACGTGGAATGAGCATCGCTATCCCGATCGGAAGAGCAAGGTTTCGGCATTGCGGGATGGGTTCCGCGCATTGAACGCATTTGTGGATATTCGCGCTCGTCTGCGTGCCAAGTCGCCGCAAAAATAATTTTTTATTTTGTTTATGGAACGAAAAATTTACCAAATGATGGAAGCATTCGAGGAGTCGTGGTGGTATGCGGGACGCCTGCGCGTCGTGTCGCGGGTAACATCCCTCCTTCTTGATAAAAATCTCAAACGGCCCTCTGCGCACGTTCTTGATATGGGTGCGGGTTTTGGCGGAATGCACGCCCTTTTGGCGCAGTTTGGACAAGTCGATGCATATGAGCCTGATCCTCCTGCGCGCGAAGAATTACTCCGTCGCGGTTATGTGGTGGTACATGCGGATCTTCCATTACTCCTTGAAAATAAATACCGATATGAGTGTATCGGTGCGTTTGACGTACTTGAACATATTGAGGATGATCGACAGGCACTGGGGCAGTGGAACGATCTGCTTGCCCCGGGTGGCGTCCTGCTTCTCTCGGTACCGGCATTCCGGTTTCTTTGGAGTCAGCATGATGTCGATTGCCACCATTTTCGCAGATATAACAAAAAAGAATTATGCACACTTTTGGAAGCGGAGGGATTTTCCGTTTCTTATGCAACGTATTGGAACATGCTCCTCTTTCTTCCTGCGGCACTCTCGCGCAAACTTGGTCTGGTGAATTCACAAGGAGAGACAACAGAACTTCCGCGTATTTTGGATTTCATTTTCCGCACCATTATCAACATCGAATCGTTGCTGGTTCCTTTTCTGTCGCTCCCGTTTGGAACGGGGATCATTCTTGTCGCGCGAAAGAAATGAAATATTTTTTTAAGTAAATTTTTTACCAAAGGTTTAATATCTTTTTATGCGCGGAAAAGTATTTTCTTAAAGAAAGCGAAACTCACCAGCGAGAAGAGCATAATAATACTTGCAATGACCAAGAGATAATATTTGAGACCAACGATTGGGGTAATGGTGTGGACCAGTGACGCTTGGAGTAGCGCCATTCCGAGGCTGTATGCGCTAAAAAAAACAAAACGACGCACATGATTTCCTTTTGTTTGAAATGTGATTCGCGTATGAATCGTGAAATTATAGAGAAGGGTGATGGCGACACCAATGGCATAGCCTTTGAAATAATTTTGAAGCCCGAACACAAATGTCGTGAGCGACCATGTAATAAGCAGATGAATTCCTACTGCCGAAACACCCGTCAAAAAAAAGTGCAGATATTTTTGTTCGATCAAAAAGTGCCGAAGGTGCTTGGATATGCGAAGCATGGTGAATGCTTTTATGTTACCATAAGAGCACTATGAAGTGGGTAATTGTCGGCCTCGGAAACCCCGGCGGGGAATACAAAAACACGCGTCACAATGCGGGGCGGCTTGTGCTTCAAGAATTTTATTCCGCACACGATTTTACTGAATGGGAATATAAAAAGACCTATGATGCACTTGTTGCAAAAGGAGAAGTGGCGGGCGTTGAAGTGCTGTTGCTTGAGCCGGAAACCTATATGAACGATTCAGGGAAAAGTCTTGTTTCGCTCGTGAAGAGCAAGAAGCAGTCCGCACAGATGGTCGTTATTCATGACGATATCGATCTTCCGCTTGGCACATGGAAATTTTCGTTCAATCGCGGCAGCGGCGGACAGAAAGGGGTGGAGTCGATTGCGACAACACTCAAGACCAAAGAATTCATCCGCGTGCGTGTGGGAATTCTTGCAACGACTCCGACAGGGAAGCCAAAAAAGCCGAAGGGAGAGGAGGCTGTCGTGAAATTCGTCCTCGGTAAATTTAAACCCGACGAAATGGACACCCTCAAAAAAGTCGGCAAAGAAGTATCGCAAGCCCTCGAAACATTACTCACCAACGGCCTCGAGCGTGCAATGAATCAGTGGAATTAAAAACACAACACTATGCCCAAAGAACAACCTGACGCATTGATAAAATTAACGAAATATTTGCACACGCTTAAAGATATGCGTGGAGCACACATATCACTTATTAAAAGTGGTTATCAACGTGATGTGTATCTTTGTTCCTTGGTGAAAAAGAAATATGTCGCTCGGGTGGGAAAACCTCATGGCTTTGAGGATATTTCAATAAGAAATGAGGTGTGCATACTTCAATTTCTTGAAAGCATGCATATCACTTTCACTCCAAAAGTTCTCCATTACAACAAAACTCTCGATATTTCCATTGAAGAGTTTGTGGGGACACACCATGTCTCTTTCAAGGAACTCACCACCACCGACGTTGACCTTATTGCAAAGCAATTAGTGACGATTCATCAGCTCCCGGTAAAAGATTTTCGTGCATTTTGCAAAAAAGAAAATTTTCCTCTCCCAAAAACACTTTCGGAAAAAGCGAGTATCGATATTTTTGGAACGAAACGTTTTGCACAAGCAGTAAAGACTTGTCCCGATAAAAAAGTGCTTGCATGGATCGCTCCTCGTCTTAAGGTGAATGTGAAAGAAGCTTCACGAAAAAATTCAAAAGGATCTGAGCATCTTGTCTGGGGTGATGTGGGGAGTAATACACGCTCCGCAACTAATCAGATTTTCTTTATTGATTGGGAATTTGCGCGTGTCCAACATTCACCTGAGCTTGCTTATATCAAAATCCACAGTCACCCACGTGCACCACTTTTCCGTGCCTTGGTGAAAGCCTATGCAAAGTATTCACATATTTCTGAGCAAACACTTTATGAAAAAATTGCACGTGAAGAAAAAATCATCCGCGTGAACGATGTAATCTGGGCAGCAATGAAGTGGGGAGAGTCTGTAGGTACTGCAGAAGAGAAAAAGTATCAACTCCTCACCTATAAGCGCATGAAACTTTTTGAAAAAATAAAATAAAAAAATTTACCCCGCTCAGAATTCTGAGCGGGGTGGGTGTTAGAGGGCTTTCAGTCGCGTAGCCATCCACGACAGTATCCATGCGATGCTCGCCCAGAGGAACCATGGGTTCCAAAGCGCGGGGTGGTGCATTGTAGAGACCTGAAGCACTATTGGAGGGACAACAAACAGAAGTAGTGCGTGCATCTTCAGTTGCGCCCAGTCGCTCTCAATCAACCAAACGGAGATGCTGATGAGCGTAATCCACGAAAGAAATCCGTACTGATGAAGTTGTACCAATGTTACCATTGCTATCTCCTCAAAGAAGTTGAATAACGAAGCTGAAAATATAATACATAAAATAAATCTTTCTGTCAAGCAAATTTTTGCGAATAATAAGGGTATGAAACCCAAGGGCAAGCCCTAGACTCGCCTCGCAAAGCCTCGTGGCGTTCCCATGGCAGAGCCGCGGGTTATTAAACCTTTTTAGCTCTCCTCGGCTCGGAAATGAAAAAGAAGACTTTTTCATTTCGCTCGCTCTACGTCGGCAATAAAAAACCCTTCAAGTAGAAGGGTTTTTTATATTCTTTGAGTTATTTTTTCTCCGGTGGAGTTCCAAAGGAGAGCGTCATGCGCTGATCTTTTGGCTCAAAGAGGGTAATGGTAAAGGGATATACCTTGCCAAGCTCGAGTGCAGTGCGAAGTTTTTCTTCGGTACCGAACTCGGAGACATGCACCAAGCCCGCGACACCTTCTTCGATCGATGCAAGTGCGCCGTATTTGTTGAACTTGATGACGACACCTTTGACGATATCGCCCTTCTTGTATTTCTTCTCTGCGCCCTTCCATGGATTTTCTTTAAGCACTTTGACCGAAAGAGAAACCTTATTCTCTTTGATCTCGATGATTTGTGCCTTCACATGCTGGCCGAGTACAAAGAGTTTGCGCGGATCATCGACAAGACCCCAATCCATTTCGGAAATGTGAATGAGCCCTTCGAGTCCTTCTTCGATCTTAAGAAATGCTCCAAAGTCGACGATGCCGGTAATATTGCCTTCCACAATGCTTCCCAAACGATATTTGGAAACGATTTCCTCCTTCTCCTTCTGGCTATGCTCTTTCTCGGAGAAAATCAGCTTGCCTTCCTTGGGGACGGCGGTGATCATCACGACGGTGAGTTTTTGTCCGCTCAACTTCTTGAGTTCATCAAGAATCTTATCTTTATCGCCATCTTCAACACGAGGATAGTGGTCTCCCGAAAGTTGAGATGCGGGAAGGAATCCGGAAATACCTTGCCAGTCGATAATGAGTCCTCCTTTATTCGCATCTTTGACCACGAGATCGAGTACGGTTTTCTTCTTCACGAGTTCTTCCGCTTCGCTCCAAATAAGGGATTGGCGCGCTTCCTTCAAGGAAAGTTCGACATAACCGTCGGCATTCTCGCTTTCGACGACCTTGGCGGTGATCACATCGCCCACATTCATGTGTTTGATGAGATCGCGCGCATTCATGTACTCGCGTCCGTAAATAATACCGACTCCATACGGAGGCATGTCGACGAAGACCGCACGTTTGTCGACTTTGAGTACGGGCGCTTCCACGATTGCTCCCGGCTCGGGGCGCGGATGGATGTCCGCCATAAATTTTGCCATCACGTGATCAGGGGAGAGTATTTGCTCGCCTCCCACCACGATGACATCGTCTGCTAATTCTGTAGTAGTCATAAAATAAAAATCCGCTCACGGCGGAATATGTTGTTTCCGCCAATAGGGTACATTTCGCGCGACATCACTAAGCGGATGAGTTGCAAAATGGGTTAGCCCCAAAGGCACGACTAAATAAAGTTGTACGCACAATCTATCAAAATAGGCTTCAAAAAGCAAGTAATGTTTTCATTGTTACGATATTCATGTTAATGGAGGTTTTAGGGCTAACAAAAACCCACGCACAAGGCGTGGGGTAGTACGATTATATATGATCATCTACGATGGTTTTCAACTAGTTCGGGGGAGCACGAATCATGGCACCTCTCCAGGCGAATTCAGGTGGTCGAGGCAATGACCACCGAGTTGGTAGACAAAATCCTGTCTACAAGGAACAATGTACTTCGTTAGAGAGTATACATGAAGTGAAAAAATTGTCAAGTATTTTTTGCAGGTTGAAGGATGAGGAATATAGTGATTGAGTAATTTTTTTGTCTTTCATTTTTTTAAAAAACTGTTATACTGACCCCCATGATTATCACCTATCACGGAGGGCAGTTTGTGAAAATTTCACAGGGGGATACGGTTATTGCGGCAAATCCTTTTGGCAAAGGCTCGGCGTATAAGCCGATTCGTTTTGGTGCGCGCATGGGTTTGATCTCCGTCAATCATCCTGATTATAACGGTGTTGAAAATCTCTCCCATGGTGAGAAAGTTCCCTTTGTCGTTTCCGGTCCCGGCGAATATGAAATAGGAGGAATTACCGTTTCCGGTTTTCTTGCACCCAAAGCGTTTGGCAAGGATGCACTCCTCAATACTATTTATACGATCGAAATGGAAGGAATCCGCCTCTGCGTACTCGGCGCGCTTTCATCGCCCGAACTCTCCAGCGAATTATTCGAAGGAATCGGCGCAGTGGACATCCTCTTCGTACCTATTGCGGGAGGAGATGTGCTTTCACCTGCGGATGCCGAAAAAATCGCCGTTTCACTTGATGCGAAATTGGTGATTCCTCTGCTCCATGGTGGTGTGGACGACAAACAACTCAAAACGTTTCTCAAAGAAGCCGGAGCCGAAAATGTCGCTGCAATTGATAAACTCACATTGAAAAAGAAAGATCTTGAAGGCAAAGAAGGTGAAGTTGTCGTACTTGATGCATTGTCGCATGCATAAATATTTTTTATTTATATGAAGAATTTTATTTATCAATTGCAGCAGAAGCCCGAACATGTCCGCAAACAAATTGCGGTTGTTTCCACCTTAAGTATTTTTGGTCTTATCTTCAGTGTGTGGTGGAATGTCTGGTCTATTAATGCGAATGAAAATACTCCTACCGACATTTCTCCCATTGCCGCAATTACGGCTCCATTTCAGACGGTGAAGGAGCAGATGAAGGATACGCTCCCTTCTGCAATCGCAGATGTGCGCACACAACTTACCGCCGCCGCTTTAGTGAGTTCCTCAACTTCGGAGGAAATTGCTTCTGCCGATGCGGATGAACAGGGGTATCCGGAATATTCATATGAGCCTGGTATCGCTGCTCCTGATACAGGCGAGACGAGTGGGGAAGCGGCATCGTTCTAATTTTCATTACCATCAATCATGACAACAAAAAAATCAACAAACGAAAATCCCGAGGACATAGCTCCCGCTCGAGCATCCGGTGTGGTGTCGGTAAACATCAGCCAAGAGATGCGCGAGTCGTTCATCGACTATGCCATGTCGGTGATTGTCGATCGCGCATTGCCGGATATCCGTGATGGATTAAAGCCTGTGCATCGTCGCATTCTTTTTGCGATGCAGGAAGCGGGACTTGTCGCTTCGGCGCGTTTTAAGAAATCCGCAACGATTGTGGGAGACGTGCTTGGTAAATATCATCCTCACGGAGATTCATCGGTGTATGAAGCAATGGTCAAAATGGCGCAACTTTTTTCGATGCGTTATCCGCTCGTGCTTGGTCAAGGAAACTTCGGTTCGATCGACGGTGATGCCGCCGCCGCATATCGCTACACTGAGGCAAAAATGTCGCGCATTGCGGGAGAAGTGTTGCGTGATCTCGATAAAAATACCGTCGATTTCAAACCCAATTATGATGGTTCCAAAAAGGAGCCGACCGTTCTTCCTGCCGTTTTACCCAACCTCCTTTTAAACGGCACGATGGGTATCGCTGTTGGAATGGCAACATCTGTTCCTCCTCATAATTTAACCGAAGTGCTCGATGCGCTTATCCATTTAACGGAGAACCCTGAAGCGACCACGGATGATCTTTTGAATTTTGTTCAAGGTCCCGATTTTCCAACCGGAGGTATCGTATACAATAAAACCGATATTGCGCATGCGTATGCCACAGGGCGCGGAGGAGTCGTTTGTCGCGGTGAAGCCGAGATCACCGAAACGAAAGCCGGGCAATCGGAAATTATTATCACCAGTATTCCGTATCGCGTGAATAAGGCGACGTTGCTCGAAAAGATCGCCGACCTTGTCAAAGAGAAAAAGCTTGAAGGAATCAAAGACTTGCGCGACGAATCGGCAAAGGGAGACATTCGTATTGCTGTCTATCTCAAATCCGGTGTCCCTCCGCAGAAAGTATTGAACTATCTGTATCGTCATACCGAGCTTGAATCAACCTTCCATTACAACATGGTTGCACTTGTTGATGGTGTTCCGCAAACGCTTTCACTCAAGACCATGCTTGAAGAATTCATCAAGCATCGCAAAGCCGTGGTGAAGCGCCGCACGGAATTTGAGCTTGGCAAAGCACAAGACCGTGAGCACATTTTACTCGGACTTAAGAAGGCGCTCGATCATATCGATGCGATTATTAAGACGATCAAGGCGTCAAAGGATACTCCGACCGCACACGCAAACCTGATGAAAGAATTCAAGTTCTCTGATCGTCAGGCAACGGCAATTCTTGAAATGAAATTGCAAAAGCTCGCCGGTCTTGAACGCAAGAAGATCGAAGAGGAGCTTAAGGAAATTCAAGCGCTGATCAAAGAGCTTGAGTCTATTCTTGGAAGTACAAAGAAAATGCTCGCGGTAATCAAAGAGGAAATGCTCGCAATTCGCGAAAAATATGGCGATCTGCGCCGCACCAAAGTCATCAAAGGCGGAGTCAAAATGATTTCCGTTGAAGATACCATTCCGGAAAATGAAACGGTGCTCGTGTTTACTGCGGGCGGATATATCAAGCGCACCGATCCGGGTGAGTATCGTGTCCAGCGGCGCGGGGGAGTTGGAGTCGTTGATCTTGACACCAAGGAAGAAGACTTTGTAAAAATTTTCCTCACCACTTCAACACATGCCGATGTGCTCTTCTTTACCGACAAGGGCAAGGCCTATCAGATCAAAGCGTACGAGCTTCCTGAGGGTCGTCGCGCGACAAAAGGAAAATCCATCATGAACTATCTTTCGCTTGGAGGAGATGAGAAGGTAACCTCAATGCTTGCAATGCCGAAGGCCGTGAAGGCGCAGGAAAAATTATCCCTTCTTTTGGTTACCGAAAAAGGAGTTGTGAAGAAAGTTGCCGCTGACAGCTTCAAGGATGTACGCCGCAGCGGTCTCCTTGCCATGAAGCTCCAACCCAAGGATCAACTCCTCTCGGCGCGATTTGTGGAAGACAAAGATGAAGTCTCACTTGTTTCCGCCTCAGGACAATCAATTCGTTTCAAGCATTCCGATGTGCGTGAAATGGGCCGTACCGCCGGCGGCGTGCGCGGCATGAGCTTAAAGGGAACGGATAAGGTGGTAACCGCAGATGTCATTAAGGCAGAACATACCGAGTCATATCTTATGGTGATGGGCGAGAATGGCTACGGCAAAATGACGCTTATGGAAGAATTCAAAACACAAAAACGCGGAGGTAGCGGCATTAAGGCGATGAATGTAACTCCAAAAACAGGAAAGGTGATGACCGGCATGGTGCTTTCCGACCGTGACGCCGAAATGGTTGCAATCTCCAAGCAAAGCCAAGTCATTCGTGTCGAACTTAAGGAAATCCCGATCTCCGGTCGCGCGACACAAGGAGTACGTATTATGAAACTCCGCGAAGGAGACTCCATCGCCTCGCTCATTACGCTCTAATCGACAGTTGTTCTGGGGATTGTTTGCTTCACCGATGTCCGTGGTTAGTGCTATAATTGAAAGCATGTTTTCCGCTCCCGAAAAAAATATCGAGCAGCTTGAACTTGCCGAGAATCAAATCGTCGTTGATCTTGGTGCCGGTGCCGGTGCATATACCATTGCAGCGGCAAAAGCCCTGAAGGGAACCGGAAAAGTGTATGCCATTGAAGTACAAAAAGATCTCCTCACTCGACTTGAGAATACCTGTCGCGAACAGCATGTCTCCAATGTTTCGTTCATTTGGGGAAATATTGAAGTATTGGGTGGAACAAAACTTCGCGATCAATCCGCCGATGTGGTCATTGTTTCAAATGTACTTTTTCAGGCACCCAATAAACAGGGGATTATTGAAGAAGCAAAACGCCTTTTGCGTCACGGAGGAAAACTGCTCATCGTTGATTGGACGGCATCGTTCAGTGGCATGGGTCCAACTCCTGAGCAGGTATTTCCCGAATTGGAAGCCCGCAAACTTGTTGAATCGCTCGGATTTTCCTTCGATCACCCCTTAAGTGCGGGCAATTTTCACTACGGCCTTGTTTTCCTTAAAGGACTTTACCATGGCCCGGCGGCGGGTCAGCAATTACCACGCTAATGAAATTTCAATATATTTTTCTCACCTTGTTTGGCGTCGCGGCGGTTGTCGCCGTTATTGTGTTTGCAAAAATGCCTTCCAAAGCGGATCCAAAAATTGCAGGAGCGCAAGGAACGGTAACTATTTGGGGAACGTTCTCAGGATCCGGAGGCTTGGATAAGATGATCAATACGTTTAATCAGGATTATAAAGATACATTTTCGGTAAATTATGCATATCATGATCCCAAAACTTTTGATCGCGATATTGTCGAAGCGCTTGCCAGTGGAAAGGGGCCCGATATCCTACTCCTTCCCGATGATTTGATTCTTCGCCATACCGACAAGATTGAACTTATCCCTTATTCCGCTACGAGCGGTGTTACACCGGGGTGGTTTCAGGGTACGTTTATCCAGGCAGCTGAAATTTATCTCCGTGATCAAGGGATTGCTGCCTTACCGTTTGCAATCGATCCCATGGTGATGTATTGGAATCGCGACCTTTTTAACAATGCCTCCATTACCGAAACACCGAAACATTGGGATGAGCTTTTGACTCTTGCTCCGAAACTCACATTGCGCGATCCTAAAACGGGGGATATTATCCAAAGCGCGGTTTCTTTTGGTGAGTATGTGAATGTCGATAATGCTAAAGATATTATCGCCATGCTTTTTCTTCAAGTTGGTGTGCATATTGTGAACATGGAAAGCGGACATCTTGTCGTCGATCTCATCACCAGAAGGACTAACGAAGTGGTGGTGAATCAAGATGTCGCTTCCGCATTTCGTTTTTTCATGGATTTTTCAAACCCGCTTAAGAATATTTATTCGTGGAACCGTGCCCTTCCAAAGTCACGTGATAATTTCATTAATGGCAATCTTGCAATGTATTTTGGCTATGCAAGCGAATATAAATTACTTCAAGCAAAAAACCCCCATCTGAACTTTGCTGTCGCTCCGGTTCCTCTCCCGCGGGGAGCAAAAGTGGATATTACGTTTGCACACATGCATGGACTTGCGGTCATGAAAAGTTCGCGGAATAAGGGAACTGCATTTGTCGCCGTGCAACGATTGCTCGATCCAAAATCTTCGGGAGAATTTGCGGAGGTGTTCAATCTTCCTCCGGTGCGCCGTGATCTTCTCAATAAACGTCCGACCGATGCGGCACTCTCTGTTTTTTATGATTCGGCGATACGCGCACGGACATGGCTTGATCCTCGACCCGAAGAAACCAACACCGCATTTCAAAATATCGTTGAGTCCGTTTCATCGGGAAGAAATCCGGTCAGTGAAGCGATTGACTCGTTAAGCAATAAATTAAGCGCATTGCTCCAATATTATCAATAAATTAGCTTATAATGACCGCAATGACTATGCTCAAAAAAATTATTAACGGAGTGGTGATTCTCGGAATCTTATTTTTTGCACAAGTTGCATTTGCGCAAACAAAAAACACTTCCGGGCTTATTCCTTGTGGTATTGCCACCACTCCTGGATCCACTGTCGATGAGACACAGCAATGTACTTTTCCCGATCTCATTATCTTGGCGCAAAATGTCATCAACTTTCTCATTTTTAAAATCGCAAGTCCTTTGGCGGCAGTGATGTTTGCCTATGCGGGATTTCTATATGTCACCAATGCGGGCAATGAAAGTCGCGTCAGTGAAGCGAAGGGAATTTTTTGGGCCGTATTCTGGGGCTTTGTTGTGGTGCTCGCGGCATGGCTTACGGTCAACCTCATCGTTACATTCTTCCTTGATCCAAGTTATAATTTACTCGGTGCCCCATAATTCCTCTTAACGTTGACCAACCACTTCTATGATTTCTTTTGTTAAAAAAATTCTGTTCCCGCTTTTCTTCACTTTACTTGCGTTCTCAGGTCTCTTCACCTTGGCACATGCGCAGGCACTTTCCACTTATGCGAATCCAGTCCAGCTCTTAAGTGGAAGTGGAACCCCCATCGACAATATTCCCGATTTTTTGCTTGCCGTCGTTGACATGGTTTTCCTTATTGGCATGCCGATCATTGTGATCTTCCTTATTTACTCGGGCTTCCTTTTTGTTACCGCGGGGGATAATGAAGCGCAAACGACAAAAGCGAAACACGTGTTTCTCTGGACAATGCTCGGCGCGGCAATTCTCATGGGAGCGAAGGTGATTGCGGCGGCAATAGAATCCACCGTGCTCAGCTTGGCACCATAATCCTTATCGTATGAATATTTTTTATCGACTCACCGCTTTTCTTTTTCTTCTTCCATTGTCGGCATTTGCGCAATGCCCTCCGGGAAAGTTGTGTAATCCGGTCCCCGGGGCGGGGCTTACGCTCGCTGATTTTATTTATTTACTTCTCGAAATCGTTCAACTGGTGGGTGTTCCGGTCTTGGTGATTTGCATTATTTACGCGGGATTTTTATTGGTAACCGCAGGGGGGAATGAGGCTCAAACCACAAAAGCCAAAACATGGATCTTCTGGACGCTGATTGGGGCCGCCATTATACTTGGTGCAAAGGTTATCGCGGGATTTATCGGCGGAACGGTAACACTTTTATAGACATTATGAAAAAATCTCCCACCACATTCACCAAGGCAGCACTTTGTTCTAGTATTTTTTTGATACCGACGCTCGTGTTTGCCCAAATAACAACACCGACGAATTTTCGTGAAGTTGTTGAATTACTCGTTGCAATTTTAAAAAGCGCCACTGCGGTCATTTTCACGTTTATGAGCGTAGGTTTGGTGTACGGGGTGGTCTTGTATTTTTTGAATGCCGACAACGAGCGCAAGCGTACCGAGATCAAGAGTTATCTGTTGTGGGGAATTATCGGAATTACTGTCGTATTCGCCTTGTGGGGAATTCTGCAAATTCTCTCCTACACCGTCGGTTGGGGTCAGGTCGGTGTCGTCTTTATTAGCCCGCCTTCATAAATCCCACCAATTCATATGCCTTTTATTTTGTTTTTGATTTCAAGTTTTTTCTTTGCTACTGTTCCCGCGCACGCACAAGTGAATAATATTTTTGACGTCAGTTCGTTGGCGTATTCGATTGCCGATAAACTCAATCTTTTGCTCTGGGTGCTTGCCGTTGCGGTTTTTTTCTGGGGATTGGTGAAATTCATTAATAATGCCTCCGATACCGCAGAACACGAAAAGGGAAAATCCTTCATCATGTGGGGGCTTATTTCATTCCTTGTGCTCGTCTCATTATGGGGAATTGTAACCCTTATTGTGGTCGATACCTTTTGGATTTCCTCTGCGCCCGTTGATTATATTGATAAAAACGGGAATGTTGTTCCTTAATTAAACAGTAGGGGAAAGTGCATAACTTTCGTTGTTGAAAACGTCTTATTTTGCTATACTGAGACCTTGGCCCAGCCGGCCAGATAATCCACAGATTTCCTTATTGGTTTATTGCTCGGCCGTACCAAGTAAGCTATCATTAACATATAGTTTAGCAGTAGGTCGTTTATATATTATTCATTTTTTATAAAACTTTTCTTTATGAAGAAAATTATTGTTGGAGCAATGCTCATGGGTCCTCTCTTTGCATTTGCGCAGGTTTCGGGTCCTTTGGGAACCACACTTACTACGATTTCAGGTGTGATCAATTTCCTCATCCCGATGCTCATCGCACTCGCAGTGCTTATGTTCTTCTGGGGTTTGGTCAAGTACATTGCCAACGCCAGCGACGAAGCAGCAAAGGAGTCAGGAAAGACCCTCATGATCTGGGGTATGGTCGCTCTCTTTGTGATGGTGGCATTCTGGGGCATCATCGGATACGTCCAGAACTCACTCGGTCTCTCGGGTACTGTTTCAACGGTTACCGCACCTGTGGTCAACGTTGTTCCAAGCGTGTAATACGCATTTCCTTAGCAGGGAAACAAAACATCCGTCTCAAAAGGGCGGATTTTTGTTGCCTGTGAGATTCTTCACGATACACTGCTTTTCCTTGCTTGTTCTTGAGAACTTCTCAGGCTATAATTTATTCATGCTCAATTTGCTTTCTTTATTTACCCCTCATACCGCTTCCGCTCAAACGCCACCCATTCCCCCATCAGTCTTAAACTTGGTTGGTAAGATCAGTACCGAAATCTTAAATCCCTTGATTGCACTCATGTTTGCAGGTGCGCTCGTCTATTTTTTCTACGGTGTTGCCGCGTATATCTGGAATCCCGATAATGAAGAAGCGCGCGAAAATGGTCGCCATGCAATGCTCTGGGGTGTTGTCGGTATGTTTATCATGGTTTCCGTGTTTGGAATCATGAAGCTTATTATCAGTTCAATCGGTGCCGACCCGGCACTGATGAACTACGTCTAATTTTCTTGTTATGGGTTTATTGAATGTATTTGATTTTTTTATCAGTGTTGTTGCCGCAATTATTCCTATCCTTATTGGTATCGGAGTCGTTGTTTTTTTCTGGGGGTTGGTCAAGTTTATTGCCCACGGGGGAGATGAAAAAGCGCGTGAGGAGGGGAAAAACGTTATGATCTGGGGTATGGTCGCTCTCTTTGTGATGGTGGCATTGTGGGCGATTGTAGGCTACCTTCAAGAATCAATCGGACTGACTTCCTGGAGTTCTCTTGGTGATCTTCCCGAGCTTCCTACCACCATCCCCACCTAGAGTCTTCATCGTTCTTGGAAAAAATTTGCAAGAAAAAAACCGAGCAGTGAACCGCTCGGTTTTAAGTAAAACAAAAGAACTATTTCTTGAGAATGATATTGATCTCGATTTTTGACTTGTCCTGCCAAAGGTGTGCTGTCGCCAAATCACGATTCACACTGATTAATGCTTTCCCCGCAGGCACAGGTCGTTCATTGTCAAAATATCCCCACTCTCCATCATAGGTATTGAGCTGTCCTTGACGCTGCACACCGCGAAACCATATTTCCCCGCGTTTGGTCACTACTTGCATATACACGCCATGTTGCGGTGTTATATAGCAATTACTGCCAACGGTGAGAGGATCATTCGGTTCCGTACTATAGAGTACCCGTTGTGCATCGGCCACTATTGAAGCGTGCCAGTAGTCGCAGTTTCCCGGGGAGATCAAGACAATCCCTCGCTGTACTTCAGGCATCGCTTGTGGCGAGGCTGGAGCAGCAGGCGGGGGTGTATCTTTGGAAAAGTAGAGATACCCGAGCACCATGACGGTAATCAAGAGAAGAGTCGCTGATAGCAGGTCTCCTCCCGGTTTTTTCTTGGGAGCAGATTTTGCCGGAGTGGGTGCCTTGTGAGCACTTTCCTCCGGCTTTTTTGCCCCTTCTTTTGCTTTCGGTAATTTTTTGCGTGCGCGGTTGATCACCACGAGTGCAATAATGACCAAGAGAAGAGAAATCGCGATCAGCGTGCCATAGAGAATCCCTCGGAAAATTTCCCCCGTTTGGCTTGGAAAAATGAAGCAAGAGGCGAGTGCAAGAATGCTCACGCCGCCCAGTGTTGCCATTGCGCGTTTGGTTCGCATTTACTTTCCTCCTTTCCGAGGTTTATTTTCATGACGAGATTGAGGAGTTGAAGGTGTTGCCACAGGTGCACTGCCGCCCTTGGTTTGCTTTTTGAGCTCTTCAAGCATGGCTGCTTTCATGGGGTCGATGGTATTTCCACCATTATTCATGATCACCGTTCCGGCATTCTTGGCAATTTGAATATCCGTTTGCTGTTGAGACAGCATGACACCGAACGCCCCTTGTCGTCTGAGTTCATCGGCAACCGTTTTGGTGTATCCCGCTTCCGCTTTTGCTTGAGCTTCACGAATGGTGGCGATTTTCCCAGCTTCCGCGGCAGCACTGATTTTCGTAACTTCCGCTGCGCGATCCGCATTGTATTTCGCGGTACGCGATTTCTCGGCCTCGGGATCGGTCATGGTGATGTTCTCAACCATGACACGCAGCACACGTACACCCCAGAGTTTTTCAGACCCTAATCCGCCCTCAATCTCGTCATTGATTTTTTGCAGCGTTGCCCCAAGAGTCGCCTTGAGGGCATCTGTCTCGTCCTTGCTATCGAGCAGGGCATCGAAACTTTGTTCGCGTGCAAAATTCTTTCCTTTGACACGCATAGCGGCAATGACTTGCAAGAGCCACTGCTCTTTTGCAACAAATGCAGCTTTGTAGGGATTGACGATCTGCACCGCAACCTTACCGCCCATCTCCACCTTGGTGTTTTCCCCGTTACCGGTTTCAACATCCGGAATTGTGAAGGGATGAGTTTGCTCAGTGAGGATGAAGTGATCTGAAACATCAATCACCCCCACTGCTTCAAGTGTGCCATCGAGTTTCATTTTTTCTTTTGTACGCGGAAAGTTGTAGGTAAAAAGTTTTCCGAAGAAAATCCCCACGTAACGATATCCGCTAAACCGATAGATCACCCATTCCAAGAAAGAAAGGTTTTCTTCCTCGGATTTTTCACCTTGTGCAAGTGGAATAATCTCGAACGCATCAGGGCCAATGGGACCTCCACGCACTTTAAATCCGGGGAGGTTCATCAAGAGCTTCTTGATTTTGCCGCCAAGCATAACAAACTTAGATTGCCCCGGTTCCACTTTTGTGGTGATGTAATACTGATCCGGATTTTTCGGATCATTGGCAAAGTGTTTTGCCAAGAAGGGAAGTGCCGGAATAAATATCGCCGCGAAGACGATAAGCATTCCTACGAGAACACCGATTGAGAGTAACATAATTACCTCCTATAAAATTGTCAAAAATCAAATTAAGAGTAATAAACTCTGGGAGTATTATATCACGAAAAGTACCATTTAGTCAAGTATTTTTGGTAGCTGTGATTGTTCTGTTTTCGCAGGGTCAAAGCAGGGGGTGTATCGCTCCCTTAAGAAGGTTTCCGTTTTTCAAATCCTATCCCAAGCGACAAAATGAAACCACACAAATGTTTGCACATTTGCGTGGTCATTTTGTGCCCGGGACTGGACTTGAACCAGCACGCCTTGCGGCATCAGTTCCTAAGACTGACGTGTATACCAATTTCACCACCCGGGCAAGGTACATGCATGGTAGCGGATTTTATCAAAATAGGGAATAGGAGAGACCTTTCTCCTTCGAAGGCTAGTTGCGATTCTTTTAATTTTTGCTAAACTGCATATTGTCTTCGTAGCTGTCTTGGTAGCTCGATAGGCTTGTATGTAGTTTGCATGTTCAACCAAGAAAACCAAACCCTATATGCCTTCGTAGCTCAGTTGGTAGAGCAGCTCGCTCTTAACGAGACGGTCGTAGGTTCGAATCCTACCGGGGGCACCAACAAAAATATCGCCTTAGCGATGTTTTTTTTTAACTGCAAAAACCCCCGGCTTTAGCCGGGGTGTGCGTTTGAAAGCATCGCTCTTGTAAAATTACCTTGGTCGATATTTATCAACCAAGGTAATTTTATTCCACATGTCCAA
>Ga0209515_10000794_pt1 | contig 55188 bp, 49 predicted proteins | sample Subgroupgradi54m_FD_187454 | JGI IMG/M metagenome (GOLD analysis project Ga0209515, IMG submission 187454) | Subsurface groundwater microbial communities from S. Glens Falls, New York, USA - GMW60B uncontaminated upgradient, 5.4 m (SPAdes)... ... | reverse complement strand
TCATGATTTCGCTTAAGCATAAACTGCCTGGCTTGATTCTTTTGGCCAAGCCGTGAGTGATTTGAAACTTTTTCCAAAATCGAAGAAATGCTTTACAAAAATCATCAATTTCATAAAATAGTTCTAGCAACATTAGGGCCTCCTTGTGTTTGTTGTGTTTTGTGGCACAACTCTTTATAACACTGGAGGTCCTTCTTTTTTATCTGAAAATTAACTTTCTTATGTCGAACTCACGTTAATTTAGAAGGAGTGTGTGTGTGTGTGCAAATTTTTTCATCCCTCGCTTCCAAGAAGTTTGCCATTGTTTGACTCTCTAATTTATTTTCATAAATTCTGTTTAAAATATAACATCTAAAATCACAGGTGTCAACCAACCTCAACCGCCACCTCGGACTGAGTCGCATTCTTCTCTTCCTTCTCATCGGAAAATTTAACCGAAACAATTTTTGAAACACCGGTTTCTTGCATCGTGATTCCATACATGACATCCGCCTGACTGATGGTTTTTTTGTTATGAGTGATCACGATGAATTGCGAAATCTTTGCGAAATCTTTCAAAAGATAACCAAACCGTCCCACGTTCGATTCATCCAAAGCCGCATCGATCTCATCTAAAACACAAAAAGGACTCGGACGCACTTTGAATACACCGAAAATCAAAGCAATCGCCGTTAAAGTCTTTTCTCCCCCCGAGAGCAAATCGATATTTTGCAATTTCTTTCCCGGTGGGCGAGCAACAATTTCGATCCCGGATTCTAAAACATTTTCCGGATCGAGCAAAACTAACTGAGCCTCTCCTCCGCCAAACAACATGCGGAAATAAATTCTGAATTCTTCACTCACCTTAGTGAAGGTTTCCATAAACATCTCGCGGGTGGTACGATTAATTTTACTGATCGTTTGATGCAAAGATTCTCTAGCGGTTAAAAGATCACTTTGTTGTTTGGTTAAAAACTCGAAACGATTTCTTAACTCTTCGAATTCTTCGATGGCCACCAGATTGACCGCGCCATAAGATTCACATCTTTTTTTCAAACGTTCAATTTCAGTGCTTAATTCATCGATATTCAATTCTCCTGCGAGTGCCGGCGCCAGGGAATTTTGATCAACCCCAGTTGTTTCTACAGTATCCAAGGTATCGAGAGTACCCGGATCAACACGATAAACCTGAAACAATTTGTCTTTAATCCCTCTGGTCTGAAACAGCATCTGTTGATTTCTCATCTCTTCGGCGTGTATGCCGCTTTTGATGTCTTCCAATTCTTTTTCGAAGGCGATGATACTGCCGCGGATGCTGTTTAATTGTTGGAAAACATCATTTTTTTGTTTTTCATATTCCGCTAAAGTTCCCTTCAGAGATTCTTTTTTCTGGTGTAGAAAATCCATTTGGTTTTTGATCTCAACAATCTCTTGCTGAATTTTTTCTTTCTTTAAAACGTGTTGGGCCTTTTCATCATCGAGGCGTTTGATCTCCTCGAGACTGGCATCCCAAGACTCAGTAAACATAATAAAATTTTCTTGTTGGGTTTGGACCTTATCTTTGGTCGACGCGATTTCCACCTCAAGTTGAGCCGCAATAACTGTTGTTTGTTCCCGATTTTTAGCACTAGCGGCAATATTCTCTTGTCGTTCTTTAATATGGTCTTGAATGAAAAGAAGCTGCTGGTTACTGGCGTTCAATTGCTGGATTAGATCTTCTTCTTTACGTTTTAATGTCAATAAAGAATCCTGAACTTCTTTTAACTCAGCTGTCATCACTTCCAGTTCTCCCAAAAGCTTACTAGAGTTCTCGAGAATATCTTTTTTCTGGGCCTCCAGGATCGACAATCTTCTCTCTTCCCTATGGATAGCTTCCGATAAAGTTTCGAGAGTGTGCTCCTGTTGCTGCAACGTCTGTTCCAAATTTAATTTTTGCCCATTCAAAGAGCTGATCTTTCCATCAAGCTCGGTAATCTTATTTGTGATCTCCTGGGGATCGAGTTCTATAAATTTTGTTTCGCAAACAATTTCATAAGAAGGAGAAAAAGGAGCTTGAGGCAAATATTTCTGCGGATCGAAGGGCAAGACTTCTTTGACTTTACCGATGATGCCGCTATGTTTCTCCGGCGGAGCAGTTGTGGCTAAAAGCCGCCCCTCAATACTCGGGTCAGGGATATCTTGATATTGCACGCTCAACTCTTCGATAAAAGCTTTTTGAGAGATAAGAAATAGTTTCTTCTTCTCTGCCTCATAGAATTCTTCCTTAAGATGAGCCAATTGTTCTTTCAGTTGATGAAAATGATGTTTTTGGCTTTCTTGATTTTTTCTTAAACCCTCGATCTTTTCTAAGACGCTATGGATTTCAGAACCGATCATGCTGTACTTCTGATCAACTTCGTCTTTCTCTCCACAAACCTTAACGTTTTCAAGCTCTAGGCGTCGTTTTTGGGCCAGGCAACCTTGTGATTCTTTCATGATTTCAGTGAGTCCATTTTTAAATCGAACCTGCTGCGAATTTACACTTAAAATCTTTTCTTCGCCTTGACGGATGGTTTCTTTATCCAGATCAATGGATTGAGAAATTCTTTTTAAGTCCTCTTTTTTTTCCTGGAGGGTATTAAGATGATTCTCCCAATCCGCATTTAAACTCTCGACACTTTGTTTAAGTTCTTCCATCTTCTCCTGCTGTTGACGGCTGCGCTCGAGGATCTGGGCTTTTTGTTGATCCAACCGAGCTTCATTTAAAAAAAGATTCTCTAACCGTTCTTCATTGAACTGAATCTGTCGGCTGTTGATTTCCATGGCACTTTCCAATTTCATTTGATCGCCCCCAAGCTCATTGATCTTCTGGTCTAAATCGCTTAGATGATCATTTTCATAAACGACCACAGCCTTCAATTCTTCCAGTTGTTCATTCAAATTTTTCTCTTTATTTTTCAAATTTTCTAAAAGCCGCTCAGCCTCTTTCTTTTTGAGTTCAAAGCTGCGAATCTCATGCCGGGCCAATTTTATTTCAAAATCTTTTAATTTCTCAAATTCTTCCTTATACCGACGAGCTTTATGCGCCTGGCGCTCAATTGAGCCGATCTGTCTTTTGACCTCCAACACAATATCGTTAAGACGCAAAAGATTATTTTCTGTATCTTTTAATTTATTTAAGGCCTCTTTTTTCTTCATTTTATATTTTGTGATGCCGGAGGCCTCATCCAATATCACGCGGCGGTCCTCCGGCCGGGCACTCACAACCAGATCCACTTTGCCCTGCTGCACTAAAGAATACGCCTCGGCCCCAATCCCTGTTCCCATAAAAAGTTCTACAATGTCTTTGAGCCGCACCACGGTTTTATTGAGAAGATATTCACTTTCTCCCGAACGGAACAAACGTCTCGTCACAGTAACTTCGTTGTATTCAATCGGAAGTATTTTCGATTCATTGGAAAAACTTAAACTCACCTCGGCAAATCCCAAACCCGGCTTTTTATCTGTTCCACTGAAGATCACATCTTCCATCGAAGAACCGCGCAACTCCTTGATACTCTGTTCACCCAAGACCCAGCGAATAGCATCAAAAATATTGCTTTTTCCGCATCCATTAGGTCCGACAACCGCGGTGATGCCCGGTTCAAAATTCAAAATGGTTTTATCGGCAAAGGATTTAAAACCGAAAATTTCTAAACGTTTAAAATACATGCATCACTCCCGTTGATGGATAAAATTTCTTGCCACTATAAAATTCTGGTTTGGAATCATCATGGAATACAAAAATACCGTTTCTGCGGAGGAAACGAAGCGTCATGCTGCAGGATTATTGACCTTCTCTCACCTAAACAGCATGCCAAATCTCCAGCTGCCGTCGGGATTAGAAACTGGAGATTCTTCGACAAGCTCAGGATTGGTTGCAAGATGGTGAGCAAAGTCGAACCATTTGGCAGGGTCAAGGAAAAGGTCAACAAGGCATGAAAGATGGTGGTGAAAGAATACATTAAGGATCCCAATCGAGGGAATTGGTAAGGATAAAAAATTATTTTTTGTTTAATATGTCTTGAACGATTTTAACGGTTTGATTCAAAGTGGTGAACTTTGGTAAGGTGTCTTCGGGAATCACAATGCGGTATTTCTTTTCGATCGCGGCCAATAACTCCAGCGCCATCATGGAGTCCATTCCTAGATCTTTGACGAAATTTGCAGCTCCATCGATCTCGCCGGGGTCTGTTTCCAATATCTCCGCGACCAATTCTCTGATGTCTTTTTCCACATTGATGTTAGACCTAGCATCTGCCATACTAGCACCCCTCCCTCGTTGTTTTAACTGTAGTTTATTATTTATTATACACCCAAGATGTCAATAACTATTTCTTTTTATTTTTCTTAAACCCAATAATTCAGCATTTAATTGTATTCGCCCTAGTCAATGCAACCTTCTGTTGCGCCGATAAAAAATTTGCCAAACTCAAACGTTTGAAGGTTCATGACACCTATTATACTTTTGTGTCAAACCTTTTATAATCACCAAATTTAAAAACTTCATCAGCCTGAATCCTAGGTAATTCTATATCGACGACCAACTCATGTTTGGCCTCAAAAGTTTCTCCAATAGTCGGCAAGCCAAATGTCCACAACAATGAAATCTTTTTGTAGAAAATTTTAAGCCAGCGCTATAACTTTTTAGAAAAATCTGTGACGGCCTTAAGCCCATTTTAGTTTTCAGACATGGACGTAATTGAGTCCTATTGAAACCCTCGCGCCATCCAAAGTAAAAGACACGGAATGATTACTCCCAAAAACAAACAACTCCACACCAACCACGGACGCGTAAACTTAAAGGCCATCAAAATTCCTAACACCGTTGTGGTCAATAATCCCACTGCCATAAATAAAATCAGATAACGAAAAGCCACCGACGGTCTTGGACGTATAGTATCATTAACCCAACGCTGGTTCATATGCACTTGAGAAAGGGATTTAATAATTTCCGGAGGTTTATATGTGCCGGCCTTGTGCGCTTGATGCAAATCAAATGTCTGCCAGCATCCACTCGCCACAAAAAAGATAAGTAACGGCGCAAAAAATACGCCCAAATACAAATGAACATTTCTCATGACTTTAATATTCACCGACGTCCTAAACTCCTGCTAAAACTACTTAAGCCCTAGGGGAGTTTTTATCGTCGGGGCTCACCCTGAGTGCTTCGACTTTGCTTAAGCATGGTTCTCCCTCGCTCTTCGCTCGGGATGGTGTTGCGCGCTACTTATATTTTGGGGATTCAGTTGATATCGGTTTTGAAACTGCTGTCTTTTCAGATGTTTCACGAGCAGCTCCTTCTTGGAGAGATTTCTTAAATTCCCGTAGGCCCTCCCCCAGAGACCGAGCAAGATCAGGTAACCGCTTGGGACCAAATACAATTAAAATCACCAGCAAAACCACCAACCAATGAAATAGAGAAAATTCTCCCATTTTGCCTCCTCATGCCGTTGATTTCTTCAAGATAAAAACATCCTTATTTTTTCTTTTTCTTCCCAAAACCATTGCCACTGCTTTTTTTCTTTTCCGGTTTCGCGTTTTCATTCACATTTTTCACTTGATTCTTTGCTATAAAATCTGCCAGGAAGTTCTGTCCCCAACCGATGAGCTTTCCATCACTGTCGAAGACCAGAGGAGTTAAATCGGTGTCTTTTATTAAATCATCTTCATTCTTATTATCAGTAACATAGTATAAAACTTCGTAAAATTTCCCTTCTTTGTCATTCAAAGTTTCTGAACGATAAGGATTATTGATGATCACAGAATGCAGCGGATCGGATTTAACTTTCATCGCTCTCGTGCCCATGAGTTCCAAAACTTCCCTTTTGTTCATTCCCAGAGAAAGCTTTAAGAGATGCGCTCTGTTAGGAGCTGTAACACTCGAAATAGAGGCACAACCAATCATTGATAAAGTTAAAACGAATAAAAATATATTTTTTCTCATCTAAGAAATCTCCCTTCTTGTTTCTGTTTCCCTGTACAAATCTTCAGCACAACATAAAAACCGAAGATACCAATAGCGTCAATTGCGACATCTTGGATCGAACCGCCTCTGCCGGGAACGAATAACTGATGAAACTCATCAGAGGCAGCATAGCATAACGATAAAATAGCGGGATAAATAAAAATGGGGAAACCATCCCTATCAAACGAACCTTGGAATGCTCGACGCAAAAGAAAAGTAAGAATGAAATACTCGATGATGTGCGCAATTTTTCTTAGAATAAAATCATATTCAAGGTTTGTCTTTAAATGAGGAATACTCGAAAGGTAGAAAATGAAACCTGCCCAGATAATAACGGGAAGCCATAATTTAAAAATCTTCACTTCGTCGCCTATCCTTTTCCTTTCTATTTTCTAATAGTTATCTAACGTTGTGGCTCACGGCTGCGTGGGCGCAGATGGCTGCTGCCCTTGCCCCTGATGCTGTTGTCTCCTCTGTGCGCGGTGTTCCTGCCTTTGTTGCCGGTGTTCTTCGCGCAGATTCCGAAGCTTCGCACAATCGGCTTTTATTTTCTCATGTATCGGACGCATTTGCTCTTTTAATTCTTTAACTTTAGCCATAGCCGCTTGAAGTTGCGGACGTAATTGTTCCGCTTGCTGACGCAATGTCTGAATTTCCTGCCGTAGTTGTTGGGCCTCACTACTACCTTGAGAATTACCACTTGGCGGGACCTGTTGTGCATCTACTCTTAACGTTACGGCACCTATGATGCATAAGCTAAGAATCATAACCCTTAATCTGTTTGCCATACATACCTCCCTTTTGGATGATCTGTTTCAGTGCAGTTTTTCCTTCTTTATTATATCTCTATAAAACGACTTGATGTGTGATTCTACAGCCAAGAATCGTTTGGATTCTTCAAAGGTGACTTCAATAGTCCAACGCTCAACAAAATGACGAATGATCTCTTGAAACATTTTTCTTAGCCAACTGTTGCGGTGGCCTTTGTCTTCTTGAGTTTAAACTGGGAACGATGACGTTAATCTCGGGATCGACTTTCTGAACATCCCCAACGCTGGAATATCTGGCATCCGCACTCACATCTCTGGACTTATATTCCAGCAGCGAGGTGGCTTGCGCGACTTGAGGACTTAATTGATTGGAATCATCATGTTGACTCACCGCATCAGGATCAATGATTTCATCTTGTTGATCAATTTGGCTTTCTCACGATCCGAAGCTTTGTATGCATGGTTCTTCTCCTGGGTTGTCAGTTAACAAGAAAATTTTACCATACTTATACATTACTATCGACGATAATTTCAATTATCTGCGTCCATACCGCAGATCATCCGATCACTCTGTACGATGGGAAGACAACTGTATTTTTTATTCACCATACCCGCATCTTTTCTTCCACGATGCTGAATCGTTCATGTTCAGGAATGATTATAATTTTCGGGGTCATGATCTCTTTTAGCTTCACCTTATTAAGGAGTGCTTTTACATCATAATCTTCGCTGTGCTTCAAATCCATCTAGTACCCCGACAGTTTTGTTTTTGTATGTTGATTTCCTTAAATTTAGAGGAATCAACATACAAAAACGAGTTTGTCGGGGTACTAATACAAACGTGTTTAATTTTGTTACATTCTTCCGCATGGGAAGCGGCATGGAATGTAACTTTTCTAAATGCGTTTGTATTAGTCTTTCACCTCAAATTTGATCAAGACATTAAAAGAAAGCTCCGGATATTTTAAATCACGCGGGAACAAAGGAAACGGACTAGCTTCGCGAATACTTTTTAAAGCAGTATTTTTAAGATACTCATTGGCCGAGGTTTTTCCTTCAATAAGCTTAATCTGTTTTAAGGAACCATCGGATGCCAAAACAAAAGTCAGATAGACTTCGCCAGTGTCCATTCCCGAATAGTTGATATAGGCCCGTTCTTTGATTTTGTCCCTGACGATCTGATCATAATTCAGATAAACGGGATTATTGATCTTTTCGGATTTTATGGCGGGAACCGTAATCCGGTGCTCGACACTCTTGGAATCCATATTCACCGTCTGATTTTTACTCAGCAGCATTTTTTCGTAGAGACTGTCCCGGCCTTTGATGAAAGGGGAGACATCAGGCTGATTATTAAAAAGCATTTTATTGTCGGGATTGATTCTTTCTTCCCGGGTGAGCTTGATTTCGTTGGCTTGCCTTTTAGAAGAATCTTCTTTGAAAGACCGCTGGGATTGAACTTCTCTTTTAAGATTTACTGACCTTAACGGCTGATAAACCAAATCGAGGTTATGGACAGGGTGCTCGTTATAACGACGGGGATGATGATAAGAAAGCTGAGCCAAGACCCCGATATGAATAAGCAAAGATAAACTGAAGGCATAGCCAAAGATCTTGTTTTCGGTCATCTCTTGTAATCTTTCGGACTCCATATTTCTTTCATGATATAGACCAGAAATCGAAACGTGTCGATCAGCGGATTGATTTTACTTGCCTCACCGCGGTAGATCGTTTTAATGGGGACAGAATAAATCTTGAAACCTTTTTTACTGGCCTTCATCAAGACTTCGGTTTCAATTTCAAAATCACCAGAAGTTAATTTGAGCTCTCTTAAGACCTCACAGCTAATCAAACGAAACCCGCATTGGGTATCGGGAATCGTCTGTTGGCACAAAGAAGAAATGATCCAAGACATAACTCGGTTTGTGAGAAATCGGATGAAAGGCATCTCTTTAGGATTATTCATCCGGGTTCCAGTGATAACACTTGCCGGGTACTCGTTTGCCTTGGTAATGAATTGATCAATATCACTGATATCGTGCTGTCCATCGCCGTCAATCGTGACGACACAAGCATAGTTTTCTTTTAAAACATAATCAAAACCATCCTGCAAAGAACGTCCTTTGCCCTGGTTTTTTTCATGACGGATGACAACCGCCCCTTTTTGTTTTGCTATCACGCCGGAGTCATCGGTTGATCCATCATCAATCACCGCAACCGGGAATCCTTTTTTCTTCAAAGATTCCACCAGACGGCCGATCTCTTTAAATTCATTATAAACGGGAATAAGAATACAGACGTTCACTTGATCCAAAACTCCCTGAACATGAGCCACTGCGTTGGATATTGACGGATTTTATTTTCGATGACCGCCGTGTATTTTTTCATGATGGCTAAAAGGACTTCTTCTGAGACGGTGTCTTCTTGAATCTCAGGAGAATAAATCAATTCTTCAAATTCTAAGGTAAAAGAATCGTCTCCATTGCGGATGAAAAAAATAGGAATAATGGGGGCACCCGTCTTGGCGCAGAAGACCGCCGCACCTTTGGGGATAAGGGCTTTTTTATTTAAAAAATCCATTTCCAGACCGCTCGAAGTAAAATCGCGGTCGGCCACAAGCGCCACCAACTTCCCTTCCTTGAGAGACTCCAAACACTTTCGTAAAGCCCCGTTACTGGAAACAATCGTAATTCCCCACGTCTGTCTTTGATCATTAAAAAGATCATTGACCGGCCGTTCTTTATGGGGCAAGACAACCGCCACAACTGGATAGCCCAACAAACTTAAAACTGCCGCCCCCAATTCCCAATTGCCGATGTGGGCGGTTAACATAATGGCGCCTTTCTTTTTTCTTAAAGCCTCTTCAAAACGTTCGATATTTTTAATCTTGACAAATTGCTTGATGTAATTTCCGTCCAGAGTTTTCTGCATACGGAAAAAATCGACGAGATATTTACCGAAATTGCGAAAAACCTCCCGGGCCAAAAACGGAATATTCTCTTGAGATTGTAAAATAATTTTAAGATTATTTTTGACGAATCTTCTATCGCGAAAGGAAAAATAATAGTGCAGATCCGACAAAATGTTCGCGATTCTGTAGGCAAGAAAAAGAGGCAAATGATGGACACAGAATTGGCCGAATTTATAAATATAGAATCGTAGCATTCTGTTGATCGTAAAAAAACGTAGTGTGATATCAGATAAATTATTAGTGTCATTGCGAGCCTGCCTTGTCGGCAGACAGGGAGGAACGTTTTTAAAGCGACGACGAAGCAATCCTAATTGGAAAAGAGTACTTCGCTCCACTTCATTGCGCTCGCGATGACACATGTTTTTGTTACTGGTAGTTCAATGACACCGATTTCGAAACGTTTTTTTTCACTGAAAACTAACCGGATGTTGCAGTATAAACCGTGCAATATCGCAAGCGGCCTGGGGGTGACTGTTTTCATAAGCAGCTTTTCGCATCGCCGCAAGTGCCTCCGGACTTTTCAATAATAATTCGGCCTCCTCCCCGATATCACTGGTATTATCCACACGGATAGCAATTCCGGATTTTAAAAGAAAGTCGGTATTGCGCATCTCCTGGCCAGGCAAAGGATCGATAATCACTATCGGCAACCCCTTGGCCAAGGCTTCAGAGGTGGTCATACCTCCGGGTTTGGTAATAATTAATGTGGAAACCTCCATCAACTCATCCACATTATCAACAAATTCATACACGATCATTCTATTATCCAGTTTTTGAGAATGCTTTCGCAGCCATCGAAGGAGCCGTCCATTGGTTCCAGCTAACACAATCATCTGTAAAGGTCTTTTGAGCTTCCTTAAACTTCGTACCACATCTTTAATCGGACCTAAACCTTGACCTCCCCCCATGATTAAAAGCACCGGGACCTCAAGGTTTAAGCCCAACTTTTGAGCCAAAGCTTTTTTGTCCAATCGTCTCGTAAATCTCGCTTGGATAGGAATACCGAAAACTTTAATCGAGGGAGGGGCAACCCCTTTTTTGATGAAGCGATCCCGCGTTTCTTCCGACGGAACAACATAATAATCAACCCCGTCATTTAACCAAAACGAATGCGGGGCGTAATCGGTTAGGACCCCGATCAATAAAAATTTTAACTTATGCGCTTTTTTGTAATCCGCCACCATGCCGCAGGGAAAAGCCTGTGTGCACACCACCGTATCAGCTTGAAATTTCTCAAGCAATGCCGATAATTTGGTATGACTCGTTTTATGTAGAAAATTTTTGATTGTTTCGGTTTTCTTGACGATATTCGGATTGTCGTAGAGGTAATCCCAAACTTTGGGGGTGCGCTTGATGATCCCCATATAAGCTTTATTAACGACCTTCTCGAGCAATGGGTAGGTATAACCAAATCCATTGATACTCATAATCTCAGCGGTGGGGTCAAACTGATTCAACGACTTCTCCAGTGCCAGTGTCGCTGCACGGTGTCCGGAGACCTTCGTGATGTACATGAGAAGAATTTTTCGGGGGTTAGTCAGTTCGTGGATGGGCATGTTTATTTTTATAACAAACCTTTTATGTCTTCATCCTCATTCAATCACCGCCAGAACTTCTCCGATTGCAGCATCCTGGCCTTCTTTAAAAAAAACTTTTTTAATCACACCCGAGGAAGGAGCCGGGACATTGAATGTCGCTTTGTCAGTGACCAACTCAACTACATCGTCTCCTTCTTGAACCTGATCTCCCACTTGGCAATGCCAGAAGGCAACGGTGGCTTTGCTGATCCCTTCGCCTAATTCAGGTAAAATTAGTTTCGACATGCCACACCTTCTTTTCTCGATCAATTTCAAGTTGAAATTGGAGCAGTAGCTCTTAATCAATCTTTTTTTGATATCGTTTAACTCGATGGAACAGCCCAGCAGCTTACTCACCGAGGTCATGCGCACATCCAAGCCGCAGGGTTTGATCATGGAAAAAAGCTTCAGATCCGTATTCACATTGATCGCCATGCCATGAAAGGAAACCCACTTCTTAACCCCAATACCGATAGAGGCGATCTTCTCTTGCCCCACCCAAACTCCTCGCTGTCCGGAAATCCTACGTGCCACTATATCAAAATCTTGCAATAAATCAATGGCAACTTGTTCTAATTTGCTTAAAAAAGATTTTAAATCCGTCCCAAAACGGCGAAGATTAAAAATCGGATACGTGACAATCTGCCCAGAGCTATGCAGCGTCACCTCTCCCCCGCGATCGATACGTAAAATCTTAATTCCTTGGGATTGAATCTCCTCTACACAGAGCAAGAAATTATTTTCCGTTGCCAATCGCCCCAGAGTAAAAACCGCAGGATGTTCACCGATAAGCAAAGTATCTGCATCGCCTTTGATAACATCTAAAACTATTTTCTTTTGCAAATCAAAGGCCTGGGCATATTCCATCAACCCCAGATCTTTAACGTGGCATAAAATAGGATTGGTCATTTGGAATAAAAAATATTACTGTAGGTTTTTCAGTGATAAAAATCGAATTTCATAATACTGTAAAGCATTCTTAAAGGAAAGAAAATTTTGATCTGATGATTTGTGCTATGAAACAATATCGAGGAGGGAATTTTTAATTACTGCGATTTTTTATGGGACGAGACGCAATTGATCTTTAAACCCAAGAATTGCAATTGAACCACAATTGCAATTCTTGGGTTTAAAAGGAGATCACTTCTAATTTTTTATAGAATCAACGCACAGCGATCAGTTGCTACGTTTTATTTTCGGCAAGACCGAGAATCATGGGAAGATTCTCCGACGGGATGGTATCAATTCGAAAAATCATCGGCGTAAGGCCATTGATAGGAATTTTATCGACATTTTCTTCCTCTGGCACAATATTATCAACACCTCTCCTTCTTTACTGGCGAGACACCTGCTCAACATTTTGAACAACTCATGGAAGAGATGATCTTCCATAAGGAATCCATTTTTCGGGGCCAGCGCCAGGCTTAATCAGCACACCAAAATATTTTTCCATATTAAAACACCAATTCCAATAATCGCTATAAAATATTTTTTATTTTTCACGTTCAAGATTAGCATATCGCAAATGGAAAATTTCCACTGATCTTAACAACGATGAGCTTCATATCTAAAGGTTCTTCTCCTCAGTGGTATAATAGCACTCCCAAAACTCCTATGACCGTTCCCACTATACCCTACCAAAGAGAATAAAAAACATCTCTTATCTCATGTTATTGATTTCCTATAAATCCATATTTTATCAAAAATTTCTTAAACTCTGCCTGTATACTCAGAACTCGCATAAACTGTCCATCATTATGCCCACCGCTGGTAAGAAGGAATTCTTTGGGGTTAGCTGCAGCTTGAAAAAGACGCTCACCCATCTCCCGGGGGACTATTTCATCTTGAGAGCTATGCATAAAAAGTTTAGGGATAGTTAAACGTTCCACTTTAGAAATATTATCAAATTTGACACTCATCATCCAAGTAGGCAGGAAGGGATATAATTCTATAGCCATATCTTTAGCACTGGTGAAGCAAGAATCAACAATCAAAGCCGCTAATTTTCTTTTGGTAGCCAAATCAATGGCCACCGCCCCGCCTAAAGAAGCCCCATAAGCGATGATACGATTAGGGTCAATGTCCGAACGGTTTTTAAGATAATCATACGCTGCCTGAGCATCTCGGTAGATACCCTGCTCTGTGGCATGGCCCTGACTCCGACCATAACCCCGGTAATCAAACATTAAAACATTTAAACCGAGATCATGAAAAAATTTAATCTTCTCTAAACGATCCCCATCGTCCATGTTTCCTTCATTGCTATGCAAACAAAGGATTGTTGCTGCCTTTTCGGAAGCCTTCACCAACCAAGCATTGATCAAAAGACCATCTGCCGTTTTTAAATAAATATCCTCATAAACGAGCCCCATACTTTCCGGTGTAAGATTGATACCTTTACCAGGATAAAATATCGCCGTGTGTTCTAAATATTTGACTAGAAAAAACTCACTGGTCAACACCAGCAAAACTAAAACACCGACCGCTATCATCAATTTGCGTAACATGTTATTTCCCCCTTATGTTCATCTTATACAAAACCTTCTTTGTGAAAAAGGGTTATTTCAAAATTCTTTCTGGTTGAATCCTACAGTGGAACTCTTTAATCAATTTCTCGACGGTATTGTATATTCCAGAGGTAAAAGAAATTAAACTAAATCATGTTACTTACTATATAAAACATAATTTAGCATCAGCCAGTAATGGGAAAAACTTCCTGCCATCACAAAAAGATGCCATATTTCGTGAGATCCCAATTGAGGAGTAAAATTGAGACGTTTTATATTGAAAATAGCCGCTCCTACTGTGTAAAAAATCCCACCTAAAACAAGCCAAAAAAGTCCACCTTTAGCAAGAACACTAATCAATGGAACCCAGGCTACAATAATGAGCCATCCCATAATAATATAAAAAACAAAAAGTAAACTGACCACTCCTCTTGACGGTCGCCGAAAAACCAATTTTAAGATTATGCCCGTAATCGCTAATCCCCAGTTAATTCCCAATAAACTCCATCCCCAACCCCCACGCAAAACAATTAAACAGATCGGAGTATAAGTTCCAGCAATCAAAAAATAAATCATCGCATGATCAAGTTGCTCTAAAGTTCTGTTGACCGCACTTGAAACATTTAAGGAATGGTAAAGGGTGCTTACCGTCCAAAGGGTAATTAAACTTATACCATAAATACAGAAAGATACGACATGCCACACGGTCCCTTCCGTTACCGCACGATAAACTAACAGAACAAAGGCAATAACTGATAAGAGAACAGCAATTATGCCAATTAAACTACGAATAGGATATTTCAATTTATCTAACATTTTTAGGGTAGAGCTTGCGTGGTAAAACTTAAAACAGGCGTATAGGAACCTTTGAATTCCCTCTGCCACCACGCTTTTGTTTTCTGTTTGGTAGCAAAATCCGTAAAACTGTATTCATAAACAATCGCACGGATATACCGGGGAGGTTTATCCTTAAACGGATTGGATTTGAAAAGATCAAGAACCGGACTAGTACCCCGACAGTTTTGTTTTTGTATGTTGATTTCCTTAAATTTAGAGGAATCAACATACAAAAACGAGTTTGTCGGGGTACTAGAGCCTTGCAGGAGAGAAGCCATCATATGGATAAGCCAGGGATTTTGATGATAATCACCTAGAGCCGCAAACCACATCTGCCAGTCCAAACGCGGCTGATGCGGCCTGACCCAGCCAGCGGCGGCATCAGATCTCCAGGCTTCAACACTTAAGCGTCCTTGGAAGGTAAATGGGAATGTATATAAACAACCACATCCTCGATGGTCTTTAAATTAATAAAATCCTTATCGGGAATATCAACACCAGTTTGGTCGGTTAATTCGAAGCCAAGTTCAATCGAGGCAAAAGAGTCCAGCCCTAAATCTTCGACCAACTTTTGTTTTAAAGAAATTTGATTCTCATCGATGTTAAGAAATTTTGATAAAGTCTTTTTAACTTTCATTTCAACTTCTTTTAGATCTACCGTAGACATTCTATTTTAACCTCCTAAAAATTAACGTGGCATTGTTACTTCCAAATCCAAAAGAATTTGATAACACAACATCCACTTTTTGTCGTCGTGCTTCGTTGGGAACATAATCCAAATCGCACTCTGGATCAGGCTGTTGATAATTGATGGTAGGCGGAATAATATTATTTTTTATAACCAAAGAACAAACAACCGCTTCAATCGCTCCGGCAGCCCCAATGGCATGTCCGATCATCGATTTCGTTGAAGAAATAGGAATTTTATACGCATACTCTTTAAATATATTCTTTATAGCCAATGTCTCGGCCCTGTCATTGGCTATTGTGGAGGTTCCATGCGCATTAATATAATCCACGTCTTGCGGCTGAATCCCGGCATCAACCAACGCTAAATGCATAGCCTGAGCGGCATCTTCTCCACCGAGAACAGGCATAACCAAATGCCCGGCTCCTGAGTTTAAGCCATAACCAATAAGTTCGGCATAAATCGGCGCATTCCTTTTTAGGGCATGTTCTAATTCTTCCAGAACAACCATGCCAGCCCCTTCGCCCATAACTAATCCGTCACGCTGCGCATCGAAAGGCCTTGAGGCCTCCTGAGGAATATCATTTTTTCTCGACATAACGCGTAGATTATCAAACCCAGCAAAGGTATAAGCCACAATAGGGGTTTCTGTTCCTCCGGCAAAAATAACATCGGCTCGGCCTTCGCCAATCATGTTGTAAGCTTGACCAATCGCATGATTTCCCGAGGCACAGGCCGTAGCGACCGTCAAGCTCGGACCTTTTAAATGCAATTCGATGGAAACCGTTCCCGCTGGAGCGTTAGGCATAATACGAGGAACAGACGTGGGATTGGCCTTGCCCGGACCATCTTCATAAATTCTTAAAATTTGTTTTTCATAAAAGAACATCCCGCCCAAGCATGAACCAATCACAACACCCACACGATAAGGATCCTCTTCCTTTAATTTTATTTCACTATCTTTTTCTGCCATCCTGGCCGAAGCGACGGCAAATTGGCTAAAATTGTCAATTTTGCTAGCAACCATCTGCGGCATAAACTGCAAAGGATCAAAACCTTTAACTTCAGCGGCAATTTGGGTTTTATACTGCGCGGGATCAAAATTTTTTATGGGTCCAACGCCAGATTGACCTCGAACATTAGCCTGCCAAAATTGATCTTTGCCAATTCCATTAGGAGCCACGACTCCCAAACCTGTAACGACCACTCTGTTTTTGTGCATTTTTCTTCCTAAAAATTTTATGTTACGTAAAATTCTTTTTTTCTATCATCCTTATAACAACAAACATTCTAGCTCTAAAGAGAAAATATGCTAGAATCTTTCACATAATGAACAAGATGCCATTTACAGTTACAATTTATCGTTCCGTTGATGAAATTGCGCCTCATGCATGGGCTGACATCTTTCCTTCGGTCGTGGAAAATTATCAGTTTTATAAAGTTATCGAAAAAACTCTTCTAACTGACTATCAATTCTATTATATTACGATCTACCGAGATTCTAAAATCATATGCCTCGTCCCCGCTTTTATTACGGAATTTGCTCTCGACACGACAATCAAAGGTCCGCTCAAAAATTTTACTCTTAAACTTAGAAAACGATTCCCTCATTGGTTGATCCTTAAAGTATTCATCTGTGGGTCTCCTTTGTCCGGAGGGAAACTGGGTGTGATCGATCAAGATCAACCGGAAATTGCTTATGTCCTCAACGAAACCATCTCCTCGCTGACCAAAAAAGAAAAAATCAATATTTTTGCTTTTAAGGATTTTCATCAAACGTACACAAAATTTTTAGACCATCTTTTAACTTATAAGTTCCATAAAATACACGGTTTTCCTTTCGTTGAACTTAAGATAGACTTTAAATCGTTCGACGAATACCTTGCGAGACTAAGCAAATCTACCCGCAAAGGCCTCAAAAAGAAATTTAAACTAATTGATAACCAGCCTCACTTTGAAATAGAAGTGAGGGATAATCTCGGAGAGCTGGTGGACGAGGCCTACCAGCTTTATCTTAACACCCTTAAAAAAAGCGAAATTCAATTTGAAGTACTGCCGAAATCGTTTTTTGAGCTTATTGCTACCTATATGCCTCAGGAAACAAAATTCTTTCTATGGAAATTAAACGGAAAATTAGTGGCTTTTGATCTTTGCCTTGCATCAGGTAACCAGATGATTGATGAATATATTGGTCTGGATTATACAGTAGCTCATCAATATCAGCTTTACTTTGACACATACCGTGTTATTATCCAATGGTGCATTGCCAATGGAATTCAAAGCTACGAAGCCGGTGCATTAAACTATGACCCTAAAAAACGTTTGGATTTTGCTTTTATTCCACAATATATCTATACCAAACATAGAAATCCGATTATTAACATCTTCTTCAGGTTCCTTGGGTTTATCCTCAAACCAGAAAATTTCGATCCCGTCCTTCGGTCTATGAAAAAAGATTCCACTACAAAGAAATCTAATATTGGCGTTTTGACCTTCGGCATTTTCTGGCTGGTCATTCTCTCAGATTTTATCGAATCTTTAGGTGAATTATTTTATAAAAAAGCAGCCCTCTCAACTGGCATCGACAACATTGTCTTTTCTAACTTCACAACATTTGCCACAAAAATCATCATAAATGAAAATCTTTGGATCGGCATAAGTTTTTATATTCTCAATTTCTTTTTATGGATTATAGCCCTGTCCAAGGCAGATCTAAGCGTTGTTTATCCTATTGGCAGCACAAGTTATATCATCGTCATGATCTTATCAATGGTCTTCTTGCATGAACACATCACTGTTTTAAGATGGATCGGAGTTTGTTTTATCATTCTCGGTATTTATTTCATTTTTCAATCAACGCACAAACGGGAAAATTTGAACAATGATTAAAGTTTTTTGCCTCATCGTTCTTGCTGAATTATTCGGTGCTTGCATGCACGTTCTTTTTAAGAGAAGTGTCAACCATCTCCCCGATTCTCAACAAAAAAATTTTAAGGACTATTTTCTCTTTTTTAAATCGGTCCTTAAGCTACCGACCATATGGCTGGGCTTGTTATCAGTTGTCTGTGGGATGACAATCTGGCTGACTGTCCTAGCTCAACTGGATTTAAGCGTTGCCTTCCCTCTCGACAGCATCCAATACATTATGATTTTGGCCGCTTCCCATTTCTTTTTCAAAGAACAAGTTCATTGGAAAAGAATCTTAGGCACAGGCCTTATTATTATAGGAATTATGATCGTGGCTTTAAGCTAAGGTTAATGGTCCGTTTGAGCTAAGGTATCTTTTTTTTATTCTCGAATTTACTTCTTAGCTGATCAAAAAATCTTGTCATTTCTTTGGCAACGGTTTCGCGTTCTTGATCGGCGGTAATAATGTGATAAGAATTGTAAAGCATTTTGATTTCTTTAATTTCAGATTGAATACGATCATAAATAAACTGGGAATTTCTGGTGCTACTCATATCATCGTCGTATGCTTGAATCAGTTGGACAGGCGTTCTGATTTGAGATAATTTCTTGACTAAATGTTTGTTGAGCAAATGATGTTGATATAAAAGTGTAACCGGATAATACGCATAACCGTGCTGCCTGGCTTGGAATGTATCTTCCAATTTAGCCTGGTTATAATATTCGTGTACTCGCCCACGAATCGTTTCATTTTTAATGCCATAGGGCGGTTCTTCTTTGAAATAAAAATATTTCTTTAAGAAAGTACCGTAGGCTAACGGCAGTAAAAATCTCCATTTGGTGCAATTCCAACCATCGTAAAAAACCGTTGGCGCAAGACAACTTACCCCCGTGGTACTTTGGGGGAATTCATAGGCAAGAAGCAAACTGAAAAGCGCACCAACAGATAGTCCTGAAACGAAGATCGGACCTTGTGGATTTCTGGATTTGATTTGCTGAAAAGTATCTCGAACAGATTGATAAAATGCTGGCCAGGGTGTATCCCGTAAAATTTCTATAGGCCCCCCGTGATTGGCTAAGCGAGGGCACGTTACCGAATATCCTTGCCTATTGAGAAACTTCGCTACGAACCCAACCTCGTAAGGACTCCCGGTTAATCCATGGATCAGAAGAATATCGGAGCCGTTGGTGCCCCTTAAAAAAAATCCCTTATCTAAAAGCTTCTCATTAGCCTGTGAAAATTTTTTAATATTAAGAGTAAATTTGAGTGACATAAAATAAACTACGGATTGAAGAAAACTTAAATTTAATAATTAGAATATGGCATTACATTATTTAATAGATTCTATTTCTGCACCGGTAGGTTATTGATTTATTGTGGGGACGTCAATGCGAAGACTTTAATTTACGAAAAAGGTTATAGTAACCCGATAACTTATTCCATAACACAAAGGAAGGGTCCCAATTATTGATACGGATACGATTCAATTCATAAAGATCAATATTGTATCGGTCATAACCTCGATTAGTACTAAATGCTGCTTTATACCCAGCCATGGCAACTAAAGATTTAATATGCTCACTAAAACCCCCGCTAGGATAGGCAAAATAATAAACCGGTTTACCCAAATGCTCTTCTATAACACGTTTACTGCCCTCAATTTCATCTTTTAACTGTGCTTCGGATTGCTCAGGTAAATATACATGATGCCGGGTATGGCTGCCAAAAGTAATGCCATTTTGGCTCATTTCTTTGATTTGATCCCAGGTCAAAAGATTTGGAGACACCCCTGTAAGATCACTAATCAAAAAAATAGCGGCTGGAAAATGATATTCTTTAAGAATCGGAAAAGCGTTTTTATAATTATCTCTATACCCATCATCGAAAGTAATCACAACCTTTTTATGAGGGAATTTCTTTCTTACCTTGGTCCCTTCAATCAAATCATCCATCGTGATAACCTGATACCCATTTCTTTTTAAAAAATCCATTTGTTTAGCAAAATTCTTTGGGCTGACTGTATTCATGGGGCTTTCATCTGCTAAAGAAATCCTGTGATACATCATAATTGGAACAACATATTGACCCTGCATCCAAATGCAAAGACCAATAAATGCAATAATTAAAATAAAAGAGATTGTTAGTAAAAGACGTTTGATATTAACAATTTTACTCATTTCCATACCTCTAGTTTCATTGCCGGAAGGGATGGTCCAGGCTTTCTCTTAATTAATAAAATTAATTGTCTCCACCCATAGGATGAAAGAATAGCTATAAAAGGCACTATAGGGACTCTATATCGCGCACCAACAAACCACATTTCTGCTACTATGCTTCCACAAATAAAATACATTATAACCAATAAAAAGAAATGATAATAGATATTACGTCCCATTTTTATGATGCCCCATAAAAAACCTATCATCCAAAAAACCATCCAAGGATACCCTAATGTTTTCTCCAAAATAGTTAATACAGGATAATGAAAATATTTCAAGGAGCCTGGCCGGGTCATTATGGATAAAAAACAACGCCAGGTAACATTTATATAGTATATCATGGGCGGTATTCCTTGAGAAATCGCATTGGTATTTCGGGAATAACTTTTGTACAATCCTAATCTTGCAGGATCATCGTGTAATATGCTGCAAAATATAGCGTGTCCAGAAACTAAGTAATTCCTTACTTGCCACAGTCCAAGCAAACCATAGACCACAATCAATAAAACAATAGCCTGAACAATAGTTTTCTTAATGTTCTTATTTACATTGGCATAAATAATAAACAGCGCCATTGCCCCCCCAAGGAAGTAAGCGACAGGCCTAACATAAGCAGCCAAGACTAACATTAACGAAGATAATATGAGGGTCTGAGTCTTTCCGTTCTGCAGGTATTTAATAAAGTAAAACATAAATAATGTAATCAAAAATAAAAACAGCGATTCTGTCAAAATCATCAATGAAAAAATAGAAATAATAGGAGAGTACAAAACTATAACCGCGCTCAAAAAAGCCAATTTGGGCTCTATCTGAACAGTTGCTTTATAGACAATCAAGGTTGTCAGGATCGTCAGGAGGACTTGTATAAATATCACCCCGCTTAAAGGAATTTTCATTAATCCGTTTAAAATACCGAGAAAAAAAGGATACCCGGGAGTCCTTCTTAATTCATAATTCAATGAACCATTCCTATCTTGGACGGCAAATGTTCCCTGCGACATCAATATTGCTGCTGTTTTTAAGTAATCAGACGAATCATTCATAAATTTACTTTGCGGAGCATAAATTAGAGCAAAACAAAATAAAAAAATTTTGATTAGAACACCAACTCCAATAATCGCTATAAAATATTTTTTATTTTTCACGTTCAAGATTAGCATACCGCAAATAAAAAATTTCCACTGATTTTAACAACGATGGGCTTCATATCTAAAGGTTCTTCTCCTTAGTGGTGTAATAGCAATCCCAAAACTCCTATGACCGTCCCCGCTATACCCAACAAAAGACCCAACATGGGGAAAAATTTTTTGCGTGAGAGAAAATAAAGTGAGCTAAGGATCATGGCAATTTCCAAGAAACCTTCTGAAAGGTCAAAATACCCGGCTTTACGGTGGGCAAGCCCACCTTCTTCAACCTTCCTCTCTGCTTCTGTTTTAATCTCCGCCAACTCTTTCTTATAAACGACCGATTGCTGTGAATACTCCGCAATAGTATTTTTCGTCTCTTGAGTACCGGGAGCAGTTAATTGCAGCAATTTAATATTCATCTCTAATTGATAGTCACGGATACGTTTGGCCTGATAATGGGACCATTGATTGCTGGCCTCATTGCCCAAAACAATGGTTTCGGTATGGGCTTGGTGAGAAAAAATGGTAAAGATACTCAACAGCACAGCCAAAATTGCCGTCTGAGTACCAATCATCTTGCCAAATGAATCGTTAGACGCCAAGTGATGCGCTTCTACTTCTATGCTCATAAACTCTTCTCCTTAATAAATACATACATGACACTGCCCCCCTAATTAGATTTTGATAAATTTTTTTTACTCACAAGACTGTTGGCTTCCTCGATAGCCTTAGAGATATCTGGCAAATGCGATAATTCTGGAACCACTTGAATATAACGGACGATACCTTCCCCATTAATGACAAAAACGGCCCTCGTCAAAAGTTCTTTGCCCTTGATCATTAATCCAAATTTCTTTCCGAATGATCCTGTTTTGTAATCCGAGACAAATTGAATTTTTTTCAACTTCGCCTCTTTGGCAAATCGGTTCTGCGCCATCGGCAGATCGCGGCTGATGGTTACGATATCTATATCAGGGAAAACCTTCTTCGATGTTCCAAGCCGATGTGTTTGTAATTCACAAACAGAAGTGTCAATGGAAGGCACGATGCTGACAATCGTCACCCGGTTATGAAATGGAAAATCAATATCGGTACCTTTAACTAAATCCAAAAAATTATCGCCCATCTTAATTGATCCTTCGTACAACTGTGCATGCTCTCCTTTCACAGAAATGATACCGCCGGGTGTTGCACTATTTTGGTCTACCGTAACCTCCGCTCCATGAAGAAACAAACTCCATCCTAAAGTAATCGCTACTACAACAATAAAAAAACATTTTTTCAACATAAACCACTCCTCAATGTTAAATAAATGCAGATACTCCTAAAACTGAAACTGTTGCATTCACACAGAATCGTCCATTATACGTTTTAAGACTGTAAATCATGGACATCATGAATACCTTTTAGATTAACGTGAACCTCCTTATCGCGCCATGAAATAATGTCCTTAAAACGCGTGTCGTAGACAATATCGCCGAAAGAACTCCCCGAAATCACACCAGAATAGTTACTTCCCCTCGGAAGATTCCCCAAGAAGAAAATAATCCGTCTCTACGATTAGTCGATTTTACCAGATAAACACCCAAAATGACACTTAAAAAAATGAGGATTTTTGAGAAGAATTTACTTGTTTGAAGGCTTTTGACTTTAGTATTATCTGGGATTTTACCAATTAACTTTTGAAGGAGAGAAATCGATGAATCACACCAAATCTTTATTTAATCTATAATAAAAGTGGGGAATGCGCGCTGTTATTAAATTCTGCGAAACTTTTTGATGTCGGCTGTGTTTAATTGATTAGGGCGGGTGAGTTAGTAAACAGGACAACAACATAAGGAGGGTGTATATGAATAGGCTATTAATTTTATTAACTGTGACGCTTCTGGCTATCCCGGTGGTGTTTGCCGCTGATAATGTTACGACAGCAGACCAAACCGGCGCCAGCCAGGGGAACAACCCATCATCCGATCAATCCAGCGGTGACCAAGGGAAAAGAAATGTCAAGCAAGATGTGGGTAATATTAAAAAAGATAAACAAGACCTCTACCAAGATGTTCATCAGGACAAAAGAGATATCAGCAAAGATGTAAGGGATATCGCCCAGGATAATAAGGATATCGTCCAAGATCAAAAAGATATTGCTCAGGATAAAAGCAATCTCGCCAAAGATCAAATGGACATTAATAAAGATAAGAAAGATCTCGTCAAAGACCAAGTCGATATCAATAAAGACAAACAAAGCATCAAACAAGATACGAGTGATTTGAATAAAGATCGCCAGCAGCTTCTGAAGGATAAGCAAGCCGGCAATACGCAAGCCGTGCAAAAAGATCTTAGCGAGATCAAAAGCGATCGTCAGGACCTTCACAAGGATTACACAGATCTCAATAAAGATCGTGCCGATCGTAACAAAGATTACAAAGGTATCAATCAAGACCGTATCAAACGTAACAAAGACTACAAAGACCTTAACCACGATCGTGCCGATCTCAAGAAAGATTATCAGGATATAAACAAAAACCGGAAAGATTTAAAATCCGATTCCAAAGATTTGAATCGGGATCATCTGAACCGTTCTCAGTACCGGAAGGATTTGCATTCGGACAGACAGAATCTTCGCCCTGTCCAACAAAACCACCAGATGAATCATACCTCCGGCATAAGGAATTCCGGCGGTAATTTACGTAGTGGTGGCGGTCGCCGTAGATAATATATTTGAGTTAAGTTTTTTCAAAGGGAGGGCTGCAAATTTTTGTAACCCTCCCTGTTTTTTAGGTGGGAATTAATGACGTAAAACTGCTCCCGCGATGAGGACATTTAATGTATGAATAAAGGAAGTGCACTGAAAGTCAAGGACAATTTTTAAAGAAAAAAAGACTTGTTGAAAAGAGGTTTAGTTGAAGGGAATTTTTCGTCCATAGTAAGTCTCTAAAGGCGTTTTATTATCGAGGATGGAATGTTTTCTCCGTCGATTGTAAAAATCCAGGTACTTGGTGAAACCAGTCTTGAATTCTGGAATTGAGGCGTAATGTTTCCAATACAAAAAATAGCTCTGTGTAAAAGCACCTGACGATATGTGAATGCATTTAGCCTAATTCTCATAGGCTCCCCGAGATTCTCACCCGGATATGCTTTGCAAGAATATTCTCTCCGTTTCAACAGTCCATTGTAAGCGTCCTCATATTCAGAATAGCTACCAACTTTACCATGAACGCGGAATACTTCCTTGACTCTCTCAGATTCCATAGGCTCTTTAAATTTTAATCAGAAAATTCCTCGCGAGCTTGCTCCGAGGTTTCCTTCTGAGGAAGAGTTTGAGAAACCTTGGGTTTCTCAAATTAGAAATTCCTCTAAGATACCCCGTCAGCTTGCTGCGGGGAGCTTCATTTTGGACTCAAATGATATCTTTGCTACAATCATTTCGATTCTAAAAAAAATTCATAAAATAACTGCGGCCCTCGAGCCTCAAATAACTGAGAGATCGGGAAGTTTTTCTCTACCTCGGATGAGATTGCTTCCCCGGCCCGCATGTCACGAAAGCCGGGGCGGGCGCTCCTGTCGTCGCTCGTAATGACAATGAAAGAGAAGACTCCCTGACCCCTGAAATAACTATGTCCATCGAAATCATATTATTAATCGCGGCCGTTTTATTATTCTTGAGCGTTGCCGCCAGCAAGGTATCGGATAAATTCGGCGTCCCGGTCCTTCTTTTGTTCCTGACAATCGGCATGCTGGCCGGATCGGAGGGGATCGGCGGGATTTATTTCAATGATCCGTGGCTGACGAAATCATTGGGGACAATCGCGCTTGTCTTCATTCTTTTTTCCGGCGGATTTGATACGAACTGGAAAGATATCCGCCATGTCCTGGTCAGCGGCCTGTGTCTTTCGACCATGGGGGTATTGATCACCGCGATCGCCGTCGGATTATTCGCTATGTTTGTCCTCAAATTTTCCTTGATGGAAGGACTGCTCGTTGGAGCTATCGTATCCTCAACGGATGCCGCGGCGGTATTCAATGTCTTAAGATCTAAAAACGTAAATCTAAGAGGAAAACTGCAGCCGCTTTTGGAATTTGAATCCGGCAGCAATGATGCCATGGCGGTCTTTCTTACCATCGGGATTATCAGTTTGTTAAAAAATCCGGGACTCTCTACGGTTCAACTCATCCCGGCTTTCTTTCTGGATATGGGAGTCGGGGCTGCTTCGGCTTTTGTCTTAAGCAAAGTGCTCGTTTTCATCGTTAACCGTCTTAAGCTGACCTACGAAGGGCTTTATCCTGTTTTAATGATCTCGCTCGTACTTTTGATATATTCGTTGACAACGGTGCTTAAGGGGAACGGATTTCTGGCCGTTTATATGGCAGGTATTTTTATCGGCAATGCCAATTTACTTCATAAGAAGACTCTGAAAAATTTTTACGACGGTATCGCCTGGTTAATGCAAATCATCATGTTCTTGACGCTGGGGCTGCTGGTCTTTCCTTCGAAAATCGTCCCGGTCATTGGAATGGGTTTATTGATTTCGATATTCCTGATGTTTGTGGCCCGGCCTTTAAGCGTTTTTTTGTGCCTGTCCGGGGCCAAGATGAACCTGCGTGAACAAACACTGGTGGCCTGGGTGGGATTGCGCGGGGCTGTACCGATTATCCTGGCGACCTTTCCTTTATTAGCAGGAATTCCTAAAGCCGAAATGATTTTCAATATCGTATTTTTTATAGTCCTGACTTCCGTCCTGTTTCAAGGAACCACTTTACCTCTTGTTTCAAAGCTGCTCAAGGTCAATGTACCGTCCACAAATAAACGGACATACCCTATTGAATTTGAACATTCCGGTCAAATCAACGCGGAACTGGAAGATTTAATTATTCCTTATAATTCTCCAGTCGCCGGAAAACCGCTTTTTGAAATCGGCATTCCGCAAGAATGCCTGGTTGTCTTGATTTCCCGCGACGATAAATTTTTTATTCCAAACGGGTCGACCATCCTGCAGGATGCAGATGTCCTTCTTGTGCTCGCCAATAAACAAGCTTTACAAAAACTCCATTCACTCCTCAACAGTTAAAGGAAGTCTTCCTGAATAAGACGTTTCTATTCACGCCAGTACATACCTCGCCCCGCGGGTTTTTGCCTTATTATATAGGATTTGTATAGTCTATCGTATAGGGGAGGAATTTCTTAAAGCGCCTCAAACCAAACCTTCCCCCGCATCTCTTTTATCGACGAAAAAACACTATCCGCCTCGCGCAAATATTTTTTCGGTAATGAACTGGCCAGGGCCAGGCAGCGGAGTTTGGCTTTTTTTGCGGATTGAATCCCGAAGGGAGCATTCTCGATCACAACGGCCTCACGGGGTTTCACCTTCAGCAGCTGCAAGGCTTTTAAAAACGGTTCGGGATGCGGTTTTCCGTTTTTGACGTCGGTGCCGGTCACAATGACGGAAAAAAGATTATATAAATGATCCGGAAGGATTTGCAGAAGTTCCTGCCGGGAGGTCCCGGTTACAAGTCCCAGCCTTATATTTTTCTTATGAAGGAATCGAAGAAAACTTCGCGCGCCGACGATGAAACGCCGTTTGACGATTTCTTTAAATAATTCTTCTTTTGCAAGCAGAATCTTCTTAGCATTTATTGAGGAAATCGGTTTTTGATATTCTTGAGAAATTTCCTGCACACTCCTGATCCCCTTTTGTCCTTCCCGACCGTAAATATCAACGCGCGTCACCTTGATCCCTTGCCTTAAAAAAATCATTTTCCAGGCACGGAAATGATCCGGCATCGTGTTGGTGATCACGCCATCCATGTCAAAAATCACGGTCTTCACTTTTAAACGAATTTTCTGCATGACCTTGTTTGAGATTCCCTGATTTATTTTTGTAAAAACGCATTGCCCCACGCCGCAAAACCACCTTCGAGACTGTAGACATCCTGAAAACCATTCTGCAAAAAGAAGGCCGCCGCATTCTGAGAGCTGAAACCGTGATAACAATAACACATAAGCGGCTTATCTTTTGGGGTGTTGATTAGAAATCCGTCGAGATTTTCATCATTCACTAAAATGGCATGATCGATATGGGCGCAGTTGTACGCGGCGGGATCGCGGATGTCGACGATCGTGACATCTTTCGACCGGAGGAGCTCTTTCGCTTGCTCGATTGTGATTTGTTTGATTTTTTCCATGTTAAAGGTTTCTAAAAAAATTTAAATTTTAATCCGTGATGTGGTGCTTGATCACTTTCCCGTCGATCATATAGATAATATCTTCACAGATGTTAGTGGAATGATCCGCCACGCGTTCGAGATTCTTGGCCACCAGAACCAAATCGATCACCCGCTCGACGGGTTTTTGGTCTTCGGGCTTGGCGCGAAGGAGTTCCATAAAAATTTCATGGTTCAAATCATCGACCTCATCGTCGCGTTTACAGACCTCATACGCCAGTTTGGAATCTTTATTCACGAAGGCATTGAGGCTGTCTTTGAGCATGCCTTCGGCCGCGGCCGCCATCTTAGGGATATCGATACGAAGTTTTAGGGGCGGGACTTTCAATAAATCCAGCGTGCGCTGACCGATATTAACCGCCAGATCGCCGATCCGCTCCAGATCATTATTGATCTTCATGGTCGAGGTGATAAAACGAAGGTCCCCGGCGGTGGGCTGATACAGTGCCAGAAGTTTTAAACATAAATCATCGATTTCGATCTCGAGCATATTGACCACGTCATCGGATTTGATGACTTTATAAGCGAGCTCGGCGTTTCGTTCCATCAACGCTTTGATGGAAGTGCCAATACTTTCTTCAACGATACTGCTCATGCGCAATAATTTTTCTTTCAACTGTTTTAAGGCCTCATCAAAATGTCGTTCCATGGTTCTTCTCCTTCAATTATGAATAAAGATTGGAACATATAAACATAACATTTTCCCTATCTAAAAAAAAATTGGCTACTGCCCATCGCTGATCAAAAAGCTATCGATCATCTTATCGAAAAGGGCTTTATAATCAGCGAACTTCTCTTTAGGATCGACGGAGAAAAGCACGCCATAAAGATATGGTTTGCGGATAATGTAATAATCTGACAGTTGAGTTTGTGCGTTTTTTAAGGCCAGCGCCTCGACATGAATGAGGTCGTAGTTCTGTAGATGAGTCGAAGAAATCTTCATCGCATCCTGATATTGCCCCGTTGCTTTGAGATAGACCGGGGTTAAATCATTTAAAGTCAGATCCGGTTCTTCCATTTTGGTGATCATTGCGGTCACTGAAACTGGTCCTTCCGCAATAATCATGGATACGCTTCCCTTCTCTGTTTCCAGTCCCCAGTTGGGGTTACAATACATTTTAAAACCCAATATTTTATCCGTGCATTCCTGAAGAGTGATGGATTGTTCTTTTCTCTCTTCAGCTTTTCCTGATGGTAGAGACAGGCAAATCACGCTTACAAATACCGACACCAAAATGAAATGTCTTCGAACTTTTTTCTTTGCCATGCCGGAATTTTTCCTAAGATACATTTATTATTGACCTTTTCCTTGACCCTGCCAAATCTCCAGTTTCTAATCCCGACGGCATCTGCCCGCCCGCCTTTCTTATAAATCGGCGGGCAGGGAGATTTGGCATTCTGTTTAGTAGAGAGAAGGTCAATAAGGAAGAAATATTGAAAACACCGAACCTTTCCCTACTTCACTTTGGACCAAAACTTTTCCCTGATGAGCCTGCACAATATGTTTAACGATGGATAATCCCAACCCCGTTCCTCCCAATTCCCGGGACCGGCCTTTATCCACCCGATAGAACCGTTCAAAAATCCGTGGGATGTGTTCTGGCTCAATACCAATACCGGTATCCTTAAAATCAATCCGAGAAAAACCATTCTCTTGATAAGCACTGATCGTAATGACTCCGCCGGCAGGAGTAAACTTGATGGCATTATCCAAAAGATTCAAGAACGCCTGTTCCATCCGACTTCGATCCAGTGAAACCGCTGGAAAATTTTGGGATACATCTAAAATGATTTTATACTGGCTCGTATCCCATCTTTCTTTGGCCAGATTGACAACTGATTCAAGGACCGCGGCAATTTGAACCTTTGCAAAATCCAGTTTGACTTCTTTCGATTCAATCGCCGAAAGACTCAACAGATCACCCACCAGTTCTTCCAGCCGCTGGGTATGTTTGGCGATAATGTCTAAAAATTTTTGGGCCTTCTGTTCATTATGAATGGCACCGTCTTTTAATGTTTCCACAAAACCTTTGATCGTTGTCAAAGGGGTTTTGAGCTCGTGCGAGGCATTGGCCACAAATTCTGATCTGAGCTTAGCTAATTTCTTTAATTCCGAGATATCGTGAAAAACTGATACAACCGCCGAGAGCACCCCACGATCGGTGAAGACACAAGAAACCTGCATACTAAAGTGACTTTCCGAGGGAGCAATAATCATGATTTCTTTTTTCAAAGATTTTTTTTGGGTGATCGCCTCTTTCAATAGCGAGTTGATTTCTTCATTACGGATCACCTCCCAATAGTGTCTTCCGACAGTATCTTTGGAACGTAGATCCAGCATTTCATAAACCGGCCAATTGAGCAGAACGATGCGTTCATCTTTGTCGATCACCAAAACTCCTTCGACCATACTCGAGAGAATAGCCTTCAGTTCGTTTTGGTCCTGCAGGATTTCGGAAATTTTATTTTGTAATTCCCCCGACATATGGTTTAAATGATCGGCCAGATCTCCTAATTCATCTTTGCGGCTCATCGATAAACGGCTTTTAAAATCTCCTTGAATGATTTTCTGTGCGGCCTTTTTGATCTGTCGGATAGGTTTCAAGAAAATTCTTCCGACAACCAGACTTAAAAATAAGGCCAGAAAAACACCCAACTCTAAAAAAGAAATATATTGAGGGAAAGAAATCCGAAAGAGAATTCCAAAGACAAGGAACGAAAAGAAAATCACAATAAGATTCGTCAAAAATAATCTGACGAGGATTTTATTCATGATCCTCCATATCTTTGAAGCGATATCCAATGCCTCGGACGGTTTCAATCCAATCAGCGGCTAACCCCAGTTTCTTACGTAGCCCCCGGATGTGAACATCAACGGCACGGTCCACAATAAACTTGCCGTCCTTCCAGACCCGATCCATTATTTGATCCCTGGTAAAAACCCGTCCAGGATGACGGGAAAGAAACTCGAGGATATTAAATTCGATCGTGGTCAGATCAATGGTGTTAGCAGAGTGCATGACTTTGTGTTTAGGAAGGTTAATTTTTAATGCCCCAAATTCTCTGACTTCATCACTGATTGGTTTGCCCAATAACCGGCGCAGCAACGCCTTGATCCTGGCGAGAAGTACCTTAGGGCTGAATGGTTTGGTGACGTAATCATCGGCGCCCAACTGCAAACCCACGACGACATCCGCTTCTTCACTTTTTGCGGTCAAAATAATAATAGGGATATTTTTTGTCTTGGGATCCTGTTTGATCAAACGACAGATCTCCAACCCATCGATGCCCGGCAACATGAGATCCAGCAGGATCAAATCAGGGGATTCTTTATCCAAAAATTCCAGCGCCTCCTCCCCGTTGGCGGCAGCACGAACCTCATAGCCTTCGCGTTCTAAATTATATTGCACCAGCTCAATAATATCTTTTTCATCTTCAACAATTAATATTCTTGCTTTTCCCATCGCCTAACTCCTTTACAAAAAGTCTTAAATAATCACCCGGCGCTTAGCGGCTTCAACTATTTTATATTATATGATAAATAGAAATCTCCACGATCAATTTTATTCAAGATAAAAATTCCCCTGATCCATGGAGCATGCAATTGAAATCCAATTGTATTTTTTATCCAAATTTTCCGGTTAAATAGGCCTCGGTCCTTTTATCTTTGGGGACAGTAAACATCTTTTCAGTATTATCGAATTCGATCAGTTCGCCTAGCAATAAAAAGGCGGTATAATCCGAAACCCGGGCAGCCTGCTGCATGTTGTGCGTCACGATCACTATCGTGTAATCGCTTTTCAGCTCGGAAATTAACTCCTCAATACGGGAAGTGGCAATCGGATCAATGGCTGAGCAGGGTTCATCCATCAAAATGATCTCGGGCCCGACGGCAAGCGCCCGGGCAATGCAAAGTCTCTGCTGTTGACCGCCGGATAAAGCCAAAGCGGATTTTCCCAGATGATCTTTGACCTCCTCCCACAAGGCGGCCCGCCTTAAACTTTTCTCGACGATTTTACTCAGCATCTCTTTATCTTTCACTCCGATAATCCGTAAGCCGTAAGCCACATTGTCATAAATCGATTTAGGGAAAGGCGTTGATTTCTGAAAGACCATTCCCACCTTTCTTCGCAATTCCACGGTATCCACATCTTTTTCATAAATATTTTTTCCGTCGATTGTAATTTCTCCCTCGACACGAGCGGAGGGGATCAGATCATTCATCCGGTTGAAAATTCTTAAGAGGGTCGATTTGCCGCAGCCGGAGGGGCCGATCATGGCCGTTACTTTTTGGCCCTTTATTTCCAGGGAGATGTCTTTCAAGGCCTGGTGTTTTCCGTAGTAGAAATTTAAATTCTTAACCAGGATTTTTTTCTCGAAAGGATTTTGTGCTTGCGGGGATTCTATCTTTTGTATGTTCATAGAGATTTTTTCTAGCGGCCCTACGCCCCAGATAATCCCAACGGATTGTCTGGGATTAGTCCCGTTAAATCTTTCAGATTTCATGGGAGGCCCCTGCTGCTTTGCTGCGCTTATTTTATCAACTTCGACTTTCATTTTTTAGGTGAAAAAAGTTTATTTTGCCTGCTCACAAAATAAGCGGCCACCAGATTAATCATAAAAATAAGCCCGATCAAAATGAGCGCCCCGGCCCACGCTTGACGATGCCAGTCGGCAAAAGGAGAAATCGCGTACGCAAAAATCTGCAGAGGAAGAGCGGCAATCGGCTCCATCAACGAGGAATGCCAGAATTTATTTCCAAACGCCGTAAAAAGAAGCGGGGCGGTTTCTCCGGCCACTCTCGCCAGTGACACCATGATCCCCGTCACAATCCCACCTAAAGAAGAGGGAATAACAATATCCAAAATAACCTTCCATTTGGGAGCGCCAAGTGCCAGGCCAGCCTCGCGCAGAGCCGAGGGAACCATCCGCACAAATCCTTCGGTTGTGCGAGTAATCATCGGGATCATCATAATACCCAGCGCCATTCCTCCGGAGAAGGCGGAAAAACTTTTAAAAGGCAAAACAAAAACAGTGTAGGCAAAAATGCCAAAAACAATGGAGGGAATCCCGTTCATCACATCGATGGTGAAACGGATGATCTGGGCAAAACGGTCGTTAGCATATTCACTGAGATAAATGCCGGTTGCCAGCCCCACCGGAACTCCGATGGTAACAGCCAACCCCAAAAGAATCAAAGTTCCGACAATGGCATTCGCCATGCCTCCGCCCGTTTCTCCAACGGGTTTCGGCAGATGCGTCATAAAATCCCAATTGATTGAAGAACAACCCTGAGAGATCAAATGAAAAAGGATATTGAACAAAAAGCATAAAACCGCCAACGCACATAACGACAAAAAATAAATCGCGAATTGATCAATGAGAAAACGTTGCAGACGAGTCTTCTTAAATGAGGCAAAAATACACTCCTTAACAATGTGTTCATCCCAGATCATTGGTTGTTTAAGAGCATCGGAAATCATTTCACATTCCTGCCTTAAGAGTAAGCTTTCATCCCCGTGGATTGTTTGGCGCTGACCGACCAGATCAAAAGCCTTGCCAGGATATTCACCATAATCGATACGAGAAATAAAACCAACCCAATCTCAATCAACGCGGATAAATAGATATTGGAGGCGGCTTCTGCAAATTCATTGGCAATCACACTAGCCAATGTATAACCGGGGGAAAATAACGAAGCGGAGATCGTCACATTATTCCCGATAATCATCGTCACGGCCATTGTTTCACCGATGGCCCGGCCTAAAGCTAATATGATTCCCCCCATAATTCCCGGTTTGCCGTAATTTAAGATAACGGTTGATACCGCTTCCCAGCGGGTCGCTCCGACGGCATAGGCCGCTTCCTTATAAACGCTGGGAACAGCCAGAATCACTTCCCGCGACACGGAAATGATAAAAGGCACAATCATAATCGATAAGATAACGCCGGCTGAAAGCATTCCTACACCGTAATTGGGGCCATGGAAAAATGGGAGAAATCCCAGATATTTTCCCAAAAAAGGTTGCACCTGAGACCTCATCAGCGGAACCAAGACAAAAATTCCCCACAGACCATAAATAACACTGGGAATCGCGGCCAAAAGATCAACCAGGGAAGACACAATTTTACAAACGCCTTGAGCTGCGTATTCTGCAAGATAGATGGCAGTTCCCACGCCGATCGGAATAGCGATAAGAAGTGCGATCAACGACGATACCAAGGTACCATAAATAAAGGGAAGCGCACCAAAATTTTCAAACACCGGATCCCATGTCCTGGTAAAAAGAAATACCATACCGAATTTTTTAATCGAAAGCAACGAAGAAACGGTCAGCTTTAAAAAGATTCCACCCATAATCAAGAGGATGAGACAGGGAAAAATGACCAGAACTCGTCGGAATAAAATGTCGCTTGTGTCTTTTCGTTTCATGGATAGGAATTTTTTAAGAAGACTAAAAAACGCGGGCGGCCCCGCCTCGATAACTTATCGATAAAGGCGGGGCCGCCCATCGGCCATTTCAATTCAACTAATACTTCACCTCAAGCAATTTACCCTCGATCATTTTAACCACCTCTGGCGGAAGCGGCGCGTACAAAATATCCGCGGTATACTTTTGTCCGTCGTGAATGGCCCATTGGATGAATTCGACAATGGCTTTACCTTTCACGGAATTGTCCATATTTTTATAAATCAATAACCACGTAAAACCACTGATCGGATAAGCCGCAGGATTAGGGCTATTCACAATCGACACTCGAAAGTCCTCCGGAATAGCAACCCGGTCGGCTGCCTTCGAAGTACTCTCTAAAGTTGGCTCAATAAATTTCCCAGACTTGTTCTCTAGATAGGCGTATGCCAAATCATTTTTGATGGCGTAGGAAAGTTCCACATAACCGATACTCCCTTCAGTCTGTTTCACAAAACCCGCCACTCCTTCGTTCCCTTTGCCGCCTAAGCCGATCGGCCAATTGACGGAGGTAGCTTTGCCGACTTTCGATTTCCATTCACCGCTGACCGAACTTAAATAATCGGTAAAAATAAATGAGGTTCCGCTTCCGTCGGAGCGGTGCACCACCACAATATCTTGAGCCGGAAGTTTCACTCCGGCATTTAACGAAGCAATCCGAACATCATCCCATTTCGTGATCTTCCCAAGGAATATATTCGCCAAGATATCACCGCTTAATTTTAATCCCTTCTCAATCCCGGGAAGATTGTACGTCACCGCCACCGCACCCATCACCATTGGGATATGAAAAATCCGTCCCGGTGCTTCGGCGAGTTGGTCGGCGGTCATCGGACCATCGCTTGCCCCGAAGTCAACGGTCTTGGCGGTGATTTGTTTGATCCCACCGCCCGAGCCAATCGATTGATAATTGAAATGCCTCTCGGGATGAACGCTTGAGTACACATCGAACCATTTTGAATAGATCGGATAAGGAAATGTGGCACCGGCGCCATTGATTAAGACAGGCGTAGCGTAAGCTACCCCCACGATGGTCATCGCCATAATAAAAGTTATTATTTTCTTTTGCATTAAGTGCTCCTTCGTTAATTTTTTGCCTTTGGTTTCAATTATACTTTATTTTTGAATTTTTCCATCATTAAAGTGGCCTGTTTAGAATTTGAAATTCAAATCTGTCTGCAAGCGACTCTCTGGAGCTTTAGTTGCTTTGATTCTTTCTGTACGGTAATAATTGATCTTAAAAGACACATTCTTAGCTAAGCCAATTTCTAAAATATTTTTGTATCCTTTAACATCAGTTGCGCCACCATAAAAATCTGAATCAGGAAACGTATCAGGAAAAGAATCTGCACCAATATATCGATACATACCTGTAATTTTCCATGCCCCTCGACTATTAACTTTTGAATTCCCCATATATCCACCAAGCATCCAAGCAATATTTTTATTACTTGGATCTGGATTATCTGCATAGGAACCAAAAATACCTATTTGTGGTATATATATGGGAAACTTTTCCCCGAAAGGATCATTGTATCCGAGTTCAGCACCAACAATAGCAGTGTTATAATGAGAAACATATTGTCCTGCGGAAGTCGTATTGGTTGCTGGACTTGAACGATTGGCGAGGGGTGTTTTTAAAATATTATCCATGCCATTAAACATACCGGCCAATTTATAATACATCTTCTCCCTAATATCACCTTCAATACCACCTTGAGCGACATACATAAAAGGATCTGCTTGATTCGTGGATATATCAGCCAATTCAAAAGCAGTCAATGTTAGAAATAATTTGGCCGCATCACTTAGCTTATGACTCATTTGAATCGCACCACCCTCCGGTGTAATATCCACATCCCACAGAAATTCAAATGGCTCCCAAATAGGATTCTTCATTTTGCCACCAGTTAATTTCAAACGATCATTGGGCTTATACTCTGCGTAGGCATAGTTTAAGACAGTCCCGACCTGTGAAAAGGTATTTTGGAAAGACTGATTATTTCCTCGCGGTTTCCCTTCATCAGTGGCGATACCAATACCGACCTTCACTTTATCATTGACATTTGTATCGAGACCTAAACGCATTCTTATCCTACCTCTACTCACATCCCTTTCATTATCATCTTCAGTCTTTGTATGTTTAGTATCGTATCGTAGTCTAAAATCTCCACTCAGCTTTATGTCCTGAACCCATTGGGGGATGTCTGTTTTATTGTTTGCTTCCCTCAATGTCTTTTCATCAGAAACGATCTCACCTTTGATCTGCTCGGCCTCTTTCTCGTTGAGAATACCTTTATCCACCAACTTCTTGATCAAGGCATCCACCTGGGTCGTTGCCGATGCAAAGCTGTTTTGACTTAAACAAAATAAATAAATCACGATAAAACCTAAAACACCCAACTTTCTCATAGACCTTCCTCCTTTTTTTAACACGATCTTCTTAACCAACGGACATCCCGTTCTATTTGCTTTAAATACTCAATGATGATTTCTTTATTTGTTTCTTTCTCTTCGATCATCTCAATTGTGCTAAACAACGTCCGAATTTGAGCGCGAAGTAAACTCACCACGAGATCTTCATTTTTGATGCGTTCGCTCTGAGTAGGGATGGCACTCCTCCTTTCTAACTGACTTCTCTAAGAAATAGAAGAGCTATTGATGCGAAGGTCAGCAAAATCGTTTATTTATAGCTTCTACAAATTAATAATACATAAAGGTTTTGTTAATTTTCGGTTAAATCAACACAATCTCAATGGATAGATAGAAGACGAGATAAAAATTCTTTATAGGAGACATTTTAACGACGAGTATTAACTGCAGATATAGAAGAGGTTAAATTTAGATTAAGAAGTATAACTATCGGTTTCACCGATGAATATTCTTAAAAGCATTCCTTCCTGGGGAAGTTTCATCGTTGATCTCTTTATCATTCTCCAGCTAAATGAATCTCGGTTATTTTCCCATTTTCAATAGTCGCTCCAATAACTTCTCTTTTTGTCATCCACACTGCCGGAACAATGACATATTTTCCTGGAGCTAATTCAACAACCTCCGGATATTTATCCGTACTCGACCAACTATTTTTTACCCACATAATCTTTTTCCCCTCGGGAGTAAAAATCGTATAAGGCAAATGCGGATAGCGATGAACATCGGCATCATTGACATCTGTCGTCTCTGTATAAACTTTTAAATACCCGTGAGGTTCAGGAATCTTGGGCCCCACTTCTTTATTCACATCCTGCCGCGTATAACTCTTTGTGGTGCTCGCACAGCCGACGATACTTACCAATCCAAAAACTATACTCAGTATCATTATTTTTCTCATTTCTCACTCCTCCTTTAATAGGTTTATCTTTTATTGTTTATGCGGAGTTCATATCTAAATTCCAATACACAATCTTACAAATCACAAACAATACACAAACCACAATAACCAAACCCTTCCCGGTTTGTTCATTGTTTATTGGAAATTTAACGGCTGCGCTCCGGCAATTAATAATTGATAAAAATATAGACGGTAATTCATCTCCGACTTTAGTTTTTCTTGGGCAGCTTGATTGAAAGATGATTCTGCATCGCGGAATTCACTAAACGTTCCCTGCTTCTGACGATAGCGGTCAATTGCCAGCCGGTAAGCTTCCGTCGTCAATCCGTATTGTTTTTCCAAAGCTTCGTCGGTTCCTCTGGCCTGTTCCCATTGCGCGTAAACGCTGGTTACTTCTTGTTGAATCCGGTTCTTCCATTCCTCAACTTTGGCCTGAGTTTGGATTTCACGTTCCTTAGCTTTCCAGACTTCTCCTTCAGTCCGCAATCCATCAAAGAAAGGAACTTTAACGCCAATGCCCGCCGACCAATCTCGTTTTCTGGCCAGATTAACATCCTCAAGAAATGCCGAACTGCCCACAGCCACAAGCTGAGGAGAATGTTGCGACGATGCGGCCTTGCGTGCCGCTTGGGCAGACTGATAACGCTTTTGAGCTGCCTTTAACTCAGGACGTTCCTTAAGAGCATGGTCAAGTATGTTCGGCAAAGGATCAACATCCGGAATTATCGTCCACGGATATTTGCACACAAAAGGCTCCATGCCCGGCTCTCCTATAAGTTCCTTGAGCTGCTCTATCGATTGCGTTAACATTCCCCGGGCATTGGCCTGAAGAGAATGAGTCTGCTCTAACGAAGCCTTGGCCAAGTTAAGCTCTAGCGGGGAATTTAAACCGGACTTAACATATTTTTCTATCTCCTGAATCAAGACAGCTTGACGATTTTCTCTCTCTTGAAATTCTCTATTGAGTTCAGTGAAAAATACGCAACCCACATAGCCCCGAACAACCGCAAGTTTCATTTCAGCCAAACTCTGCAAGAAGTCCTCTTCCTGGGCTGCCGCTTCTTCTTTCGCTGCTTTCACCTTATAACCCGTCTGGCCGAAATCATAAATGAGCCAAGAGCTATCAAGTCCTGCGCCGTATCCTTTACGATAAGGGGAATTAACCATCCCTGTAATACCGATGGCCGAGGAAGAACCACCCAGCCCAAAACTATCCATCACGGATAAATTCAAGCGCGGCCAAAATGGCGATTGAGCCACCTGGACATCGGCTTGGGCTTCTTCTTTTTTGGCATTGGCGATGATGACTTTAGGATTTTGATTGAGCGCTTTTTCCATCGCCTCTTGTAGTGTTAAAACTTTTTTTTGTGCAGATGGAGGAACATCTTCAGCCAAGGCGATCCTTGAAACCGAAGAGAGAATAAAAAGGACCAGAATGGTTTTTACTAAAGATTGCTTGGATTTAAAGAACTTTACTTTTTCAACGATGACATAAAGTAAAGGTAAAATGATCAACGTTAAAATCGCGGAAACCGAAAGTCCTCCAACGACGGCGCGGCCTAAAGGAACATTCGCCTCTGCACCGTGCCCCAACCCAATAGCCATTGGAAGCAAACTAAAAAGAGCTGCACACGTCGTCATAAGAATTGGACGCAATCGGATTCCGGCCGCATTAATCACGGCTTGTTCTGCGCTCTGACCCTCACCTTTTAAACGGTTCGTAAACTCAATGAGCAGAATCCCATTTAAAACAGCAATCCCCACCATGAAAATGACCCCGATAAAGGATTGAACATTGAGCGTTGTTTTGGTTAACCACAATGTCAACAGAACTCCGATCAACCCCATCGGAACGGCAATGAGAATTAATAAGGGATCGCGGAATGAGCGGAACTGTCCGACCAAGACGAGGTAAACTAAAATGACGGCCAAAATCAGACCGCTGCCGAGATTCTGAAATGATTCCTGCATCGATTGAACTTCTCCGCGTTCATTGACGCGATATCCTTCGGGTAATTTAATATCTTTAATGCGTTGACTAATTTCGGAAGCGACCGACCCCACATCCCGGCCGCTGGTATTGACAAAAACGTTCATCACTCTTTGAATATTTCTATGCCGGATTTCCGACGGTGCCGAAGTTTCTTTAAATTTGGCAATTTCTTTTAAAAGGACAATCTGTTTCTGGTTTTTCCCCGTCAAGGGAAGATTTTCCAGCGTCTCTATGCTTTTAATCAATTCCTCGGGATACTGCGCCCCGAGGAAATAATGATTGCCATTTTTAGGATCAATCCAAAATGAAGCCTTAAAATTGATACTAGAATTAAGAGCCGTCACAATATTTTTGACGACTTCTTCGACAGTCATTCGCTTTGTGGCAATCACGGCACGGTCTAATTCAATTTCAATTTGCGGATAATCAAGATGCTCCTGAATCCTGACATCAACCGCTCCTTTGACATCTTTTGCTCGCTTAACAATTTCCTCAGCAATCGGCATCGAAGTCTTTAAGTCCTTGCCTTCGACTTGAATATTAATAGGTGAACTAAGCCCCATATTAAGAGCAGCGGTAATGAGTCCTCCCGTATTAATCGCAATCTGGATATCGGGATATTCACGTTTAAATAATTCCCGAATTTTTGTTGCATATTCTTCCGTTGAGAATTTTCTTTTAGGCGATAACTCCAGTTCAACAAAGGCATCTCCCGGGCCTGAATTGGGCGTGTAGGCCGCTGGCCAGTCATATAAAACGCCAATATTCGTGATCATCGTGTCGATTGTTTTGGCGTCGATCAGGTCATTGAGACTCTGCTCTACCTTTTTCATAGTCTCCTCGGTCTTTTCAATGCGAGTTCCCGTCGGAAGATGTAAATAAAGGGTTAGATAACCGACATCTGATCGAGGGAAAAGCTCTTTGCCGATAAATGGATAAAGAAAGAGGCTGGCACAAAAAAGTGCAATGACCATCCCTATGACCAGCCCTTTCATTTTCATTAACGAAGAAAGAAATTTTTGATAACGATGGGCAAACTGATTGAATTTTCCTTCCTGTCCTTTTTCTGATGACTTTTCACCATGCTTTTTCGAAATAAATCTCACACAATATAATGGGATGATCGTCATGGAAACCACATACGAGGCCAAGACGGAAAAAGCCACACTTTTCGCTAAAGGCGTAAACAAAAACTTGCCGATTCCAGTAAGAAAAATGATGGGAATAAACACAATGACAATACAGACCGTCCCTGCCAGAACAGGCATCGCCACTTCGCCTGTGGCATCCAAAACAGCCTGCCGAATGGATTTTCCCATTTCAAAATGGCGAATAGAATTTTCAAGCACAACCACCGAGTTATCAATGAGTATCCCGACGGCTAAAGCCAACCCTCCTAGCGTCATGGCATTGACCGTTTCTCCTGTGGCATAAAGAGCGATAAAACATGTCAGAATGGAGAGTGGAATGGAAAGAAAAACGGCAAAAGAAGCCCGCCAGCTTCCTAAAAAAATCAAGACAACCAAAGAAGCCAGAACACCTCCCAATCCAACCTCACTATAAATACTTTTGATCGACTGACGGACAAACTGAGATTGATCGGCGACAATTTTCAAACTCATGCCCTTGGGCAACCGCTCCAACAGGGATTTGATGGCAGACCTCATGCTGTCAATGATTTGAATCGTATTGGCGCCCGGTTGTCTATATATAGGAATATAGACCTGCCGTTTGCCTCCTATATGAACAACGTTTGTTTGAATTTGATGGCTGTCTTCTACTTTTCCCACATCTCCAATCGTGATTGGGACACCATTCTCTCCCCGGATTAAAAATTGATTCATGGTGTCTACTTTTTCAGGCAGAGCATTCGTAATAATTTGGTAATCTTTGTCTCCAAACTTTGCGTTTCCTGTAGGGATCATGACATTCGACTCAAGAAGAGATTGAACGACATCGAGGCCGGAAACATTGACCTGCGCCATCTTGTAAGGATCGATGTAAGCCAGAATCCGTCGGAGCTTACCACCATAAACCGCCGGAGCAATGACACCGGGAATACCTTGCAACATATTCCTCAAATTAAAATAGGCTACATCGTAAAGCTGAGTTTCATTCATTTCAGGATTCTCGACGGTTAAAAGAGCCAAAGGAATGCTCGCCGTTGGATCGAAAGGCATAACCATCGGAGGAATTGTTCCCGGTGGCAAATAATAAAGATCGGACATGGCAAAGGATGTTACTTGCGACATGGCGGTATTAGGATCAATATCCGGGCGGAAAAAATCTTTCAAAATGCTGACCCCGATCATAGATTTTGATTCCTGCATCGCTATTCCATTTGATTGACCTGTCCAGCGTTCAAGGCGGGTGGTCATATCTTTCTCAACGACCTCCGCTGGCATGCCCGGGTAAAAAGTAATGACCTGAACAGCCGGCGTTTTAAAAATCGGTAAAATATCTTTAGGGAGTCTGGTAATGCAGACGATCCCAATAATAATCACCAAAAGCGCTCCGACGATAACCCAATGTGGTTGTTTAAGTGAAAATTCTTCGAGTTTCATATTGATGGCACCTCATTTTTTCAAAATTTATAATTGATAAAAAAGAAAGAGGAAATGACACAAAAAAAGACAGAATCAACCCCTTAAGGACTTTCTCTGTCTTATTTTTTAGAAAAGATTAAATACGGAGATTACAGTTCAACTGGAAAAGAGGAATTCTCGAAGAGGAAAAAACAATTAGGGGTGGCGAATGATTGTTCAGGATAAAACCGTTATGAATAGAGGGAAACGAAGAAACGATAGATGCAAGAACGGAAAAACTTTTTATATACTTTGGGGCGATTTCGGAAATTACCGTCGGGAACTCGTAACTATCTTTGAGCGATGTGCATGGATGGTGAGAATTTTTAAAATAAATGCCTTGAGCCTGTGAAACGGAAGAAATATTTTTGTGGTCAGGCTTGGGCGGACAATAATCCCACGCGGTCATGACCAAAATAAAAACGAACGCGCTGGATACTATTACTGCTATTGATTTCTTGAACATGGTTTAATTGTAAATCTGTGTTTTAAAACTTTCAAGATTTTTTTGTAAGGTGTCCATTTGGCAACACTAAGATGTCCTTCATATTCAGAAGTCAAAGGCACTTTATTTTTTCTCAAGTCATCCTTGACCTGAAAAGCCATTGCACAAAAGTCACAAATCACTTCGCTGACGCCTCCCTTTCTTAGTTGTTGGTACAAAGGCTCCAATTTATGTGCGATCCCAAAAAAAGATACCTTAAAATTATCCCAAGCCACCACAGCATTTTTATTTAATATCGACAATTTTAACCTGAAAGGTTAATTCCTTACCTGCCAGAGGATGGTTGAAATCCATGACCACAATTTTATCTTTAATCTCTTGGACTTTTGCGGGGAAGGCGTTACCATTGGGATCACGCATCTCTAACAACGTCCCAACAGTTAATTTGATATCGGCGGGAATCTGAGATTTTTCTACCTCTTTAACCGCTTTAGGATCAATTTGCCCATAAGCCTCTTCGGGTTTAACAACGATCTTTTTTTCACCGCCAACTTTTAATCCGGCCAATTGTTTTTCTAGTCCAGGGATGATCTTTCCTTGACCATGAACGTACTGCAAAGGTTTTTTTCCTTGGGAACTCTCCACAACTGCTCCGTCTACGGTCAACGTATAATCGAAAGTGACTGTCTTACCATTGGCCACCACAACATCTTCCGCCAAGACGACCGAAACCGTGATATTGCTCGCCAAGAAAACTAATCCGAATAATAAAGCGATAAACCATCTACGCATTTTTTCCTCCTTTTAGTGACCAATAATACATCAATTGAGCATTACCCGCTCAGCAAAAAAACCGCAAAGCCTTCGCTTTTATTGACCTTTCCATAACGAAGGAAACTAAATCGCCTATTACTCCCATCGGAGGCAACTCCTTCCGAAAATAAATTTTTTAGGAAAGGTCAATAAGTCCTTGCGGTTTACTGTTTCGATTTTAAAATTAAGGCCCGATTTTTCAATCGGGCCTCTTTAGTTCATACCTTATAATTTTACGACATTCTTGGCTTGTTCACCTTTAGGGCCTTGCTCGATTTCGAACTCGACTTCTTGGCCTTCTTCTAAAGATTTATAGCCCTCCCCCTGAATTACGCTATGATGTACGAAGACATCTTTACCTGATTCAGGAGTAATGAATCCATAACCTTTTTGGTTGCTGAACCATTTCACTCTACCTCTTGCCATTATTTACTACCTCCTTTCACCGAAATTTTCTAGTGTTTGACCAACTCCCGTTTTTTTCTTGAGTGGATCCGACACTGTGCCATCGCAAATTCATTAAATGCCACTTGCTAAGGCACTAGTAAATAATGGCAGTCTCAACTTCCAAAACATTCACTTCATTTGAGACTCCCATAACTTTTTCTGCCAATTACTTTGGAGAAAAAGTCAGGACAGAAATTTAGGCAGGCAATGGAACAGCAATACTACTTAAATTGCACTCACTAATTCTAACCACTTATTTACTACGAACTGTACGTCAAAAGTACAATACTTTATCTATTTTGTCAATTATTAATTCACGAATCAAAAAAGAGCAATATACTCAACCGAAAGAGCTTAAACCCAAGAATTTCAGTTGATGCTTGTTGTGTTACCTCGTAGTGGAAACTGAAATTCGGGCTTAACCCCGCTGTACAGAAAAAATCTCTCCGAGATTTTTTCTAGCGGCCCTCCGGGCAAAAATTGCAATTGTGGTTCAATTGCAATTTTTGGGTTAAAAAACCTCAACAGACCATAAAGAACTACTTTCAAGACATCCCCGGGGACAATTGAGGATAGGTGCTATCAAAAACTGATTTCCATGAACAAAAAAACTTTAGACCTCATTTACAAAAAGTCAGAGAATAATTTTATGGATATCTCGCAAGCTTATTCGACTCGGGCGTTAATCTCTGTAGTGCCAATATTCTGATCTTTTTCTTTGTTCATTTCCGAATTTTGGATATTGCTTTTCGGATTTTGGTTTTTGCTTGCTGAGTCGGAGAAACCCTTAGGCTCAAGAATGATATCATAGTTCTGGAGATCTGTCGGCTCTGGACCTGATTGAAAAATTATCTTTCCCAATGGCTCTTTGATCTGATAGCTCTCATCAATCGACTCAGGATCCAAAAAAACAAAGTAATTGCCCGGGGTAATTTCTCCGATGTAGAAAGAACCGTCATCTGCCGTGATCGAGTACTTCGGACTCGTTTTCTTGTCTTCCAAAAGAAGAACTACTTTTGCTCCGACCACATTTTTTATCCCCTTATCAGCGGTGTTCATGAGAACCGTGCCGGAAATCGAATTTAGAATAGCAACTCCAAGGCGAACCTTGGTGAAGACTCCTTCCTTCCAGTAGGCTTTTTGTATTCCTTGGGTCGGTGTATAAATTGCCGGCAGGGATTCGGTATCTAAGCTGATCGTCGCATAGTCTTTATCTCCTCGACGCTCAATATAGAAATTCCCATTACTATCGGTTTCACCAGCAGGATAACCGTCCATATAGATCTTAATGTGCGGAACACCTACCTCATTGGACTCCTTGTGACCGTTGGTGTTCATGTCCAGATAAACAACACCCATAATGCCCCCGCTCTCAGGGGTGATGCCCTCGCGGGTGATGTGTTTTAATTTCCAATGATCAAAAGCGAAGAAATCCCGCAGCGTTACATAAAATCCGAAGATGCTATTATGTCCATCCTGATCATATTCTGCCTTAATACCGAAGGTGTTATCGGAACCTTTTCCCATTCTGAATTCCAAAACTCCCTTGGCATAATATGTGGTAGTGATCAGGTTTCTTCCCAGCGTCAAACGGGAGCTCCAATTGTATTCCAAGTTATGGTTGTAAACGGACTCAATCTCGACTTTTCGTTGAGAAAGGGATCCATAGTATCGGCTGATGATGGAATGAAAAGAATTAAGACTATAGTTGGCCCGAATCATTGTCCCGTAGGAATAATAAGAACCGAGAATAGGAATCGGGACCCCATTGGTCAGATCATTAACCGAGGACAACGGATCCCCGAAAGTGTAACTCCCTTCAACATTCAATTTTTTAAACAAGCTGTTTTCAAGGCTGACCGTATACTGATTACCGATATTAGATAGCCCGCTCTGGTCACTGCCATCCGAATGCGCCATTAGCAACTTCAAGGAGGTTTTGGGCAGGACATTAGCCATGGTCAAGTCGGAGGTAAGAAGGTTTTGCTGCTGGGTCACACTCAAATTTCCGTTGAGGTTATTTTGGATATGTAAGAACCCGCATTTGACCGGCCAGTTTTTGAAAAGGTTGAGAGTACTTGACATGCTGAATCCCTTCCGGTCGGAAATGGTCGTGATCCCGTTGGAATATTTTGGGTCAAACGAGAATAATAGCCCATTTAACCTGATCTTTTTCAAAACATATTCCAGATCAAATTTTGAGGCCAAGGTTGGAGCCATTCCACCAGAGGCGTAACTCAGTCCCAGATCCCCTTTGAGAAGAAAACGGTCAAGAAGTCTGGCTCGGACCTGCGGGGAAAAATAATATCCCATAGGAGTGGTCTGGGTATTGGTCAAATTTGTGCTATTGTTATCTATCGCGAATTTATTCTGCGTCGCCGTCGTCACACCGACACTTAACCAATTACGTAATCCATAAAGGGCTTGAGCACCCCAAAATTCTCCTTTTGTCACGACAGCCCCATTGTCCCTTTGCTTACGGGTTCCTACCCCAACAGTGTAGGCCCATTGTCCCTGGGGGAGAAGCTGGTCGGAACCCAGCACTTCCCGATGATACTCTTCGACCACTCCGTCTGGACGGGTAATTACAATCTTAACATCGTTGAGCGACCTTTCCAAAAGTCCAACCCCTGCAAAACGAAAATGACCGTATCCAAGGACAGCTTCACCGACCTCTTCCACCGTCTTGGAATCGACTAGCCGGTTATTAATGTACAGATCAACCTTTGATCCCAGCGGGGCATCTCCCTCAAAAATCCCGGTTGACAAGAATGACGCCTGATAGTTGTTCAAAAAATTTTTTACGACGTTCGATCCCGCCGATTCCATTTTGGGCAGCCATTTGACGCTCGTCCCGAAAAGATTAACGGCCGGCGCAACGAGATCACTGAAACCAAAGTTCGTGTCGCCTATATTGACCAGCAGGGTATTCTCTTTCTTTGACGTCCAGGTCCCCGAGTCCAACCAACCGGAAAATTTTTGTGGTTCCGGATTGGGATAATTAATGTCATTAAGTAATTTGAGTTGGTAATCTCCATTGAAGACATGCCCCCAGAAGGTCGTGGAAGGACGAATGGTTGCTCGATAACCTTTAAAGACTCCACTATACCTATCGTATTCAGTGTTTAACTCGGTTCTGATGAAAGAAATCAGTTGCTGAGAATCATTGGGTTGAGCGGATGGTTCGGTCTCAACCAGATTCTGGGTTAACCGCTGCACTTTAACCGATAAGGCGGAAATTGTTTTCGGTCTCAATTTTTCAAAGACTTTTAGATCTGTATCGATTTTAATTTTATAACTTAAGTTCGGGTCGTCCCACTGGAAATCAAATCCAAAAGCAAATTTAAGAATATTTTCATCAACATAAATTTCCGATCGGTTTGTTACATCTGAGGAACCGATTTCAATAGTGATAGGACCGACCTTGCCATTGACTTCCATCTCGTTTTTTGTCAGGTCAATGATCACCGGACGCTGAGTTTCGAATTTGAATGTGAGGGTGTTGTCCTGGATTTGTCCCGGGACCTCGAGGGTACGCAATAATCTCAACAAAGGGACGAGCCGTTTATTGTCCGGAGTTACAACGATATCTAGATCGGGAATCGAAATTTGATCACTAAATTGGGGGCCTTGTAATAAGAAGGCTGCGAGGCTGGTTTCTGCGGGATTTGCCGTTCGGTGGAAATCCCAGAGGATTGTATCACCAGGCTGGGGCTTTGTTGAAATGACCGGTGTTTCTTGATCGCCTGAGAGGGCCATGGACGAGAAAGAAATGTCCATAAAGACAAGGGATAGCGCTATAACGATTTTTAATCGCATCCGGTGGAGATTACAGATCGAACTTGGTCTCCTTGCTCAATTCGACAGGAGCCCGACGGTCGTAAGATTTCAGGTGAAGGCGGACAACATATTGACCGATTTCTACCGGCTTCTTGATCGTTGTCTTTAATGTTCTTTTGTTTTTTTGAAAAACAACGATTTTCTTAAAACCCGTTTCATCGATCTTTTTCCCTGAGGATGCGATAATTTGATATTCTCCATTGAATCTCAAAATACCATCGCTGGTGTTGGAAACATCCGCTGATATCACTAATTCATCTTTCTTCTTATCAACCGATATATCGGAGAGTATCCCGGAATATTTCGTGTTCTTGACATAACCATAAACAGGAACCAGAACAACGGACAAAACCTGCAGATTAAACTTATGCCCCTCATTGTCTTGAGATTGGATTTTTGCCACTTTTAGCGGGGTGAACTCTATGGCCCCGCGATATTCTTTCGGAAGAAGTTTTCCAGAAGGAGAGATGATGGAATAGCGGATAGCCCGACTGCTTTGCGGAGGCAAGGTAAATTCCTTGGGATTAAATTTGATCCATTCGGCCAAAGAATATTCATCGGGAGATATTTCAGCCAGGCCTCCTTCGGGATTGAGAGTAAAGTAAACAGCCTTAGCCCGGTACCGCACTTCCTCTTCTCCGGTGTTTTTTAAAATGAAGACACCGGATGAGCGCTTTCCGTTCAAATCGGTCTTAATGAGAGCCGGGTCAATGACCAAAGCGGCTTCGCTATCCAGAATAAAAATAAAATTTATAGAAATAATAAGAGAAATAGTCAAGATTTTAATTTTAAAAATATTCCTATTTATTTTCATCATTGTGGCTCCTTGGTTGAATGACCTTTCTTCTCTTATTTTTCTTACCTGCACCCTCGCTCGACAGCGCATAGAATACAATTCCAAAAAAAATAATTCTGGTTTTGAGGACTGAAAAAAAGACAAAGTGAGGTCACTCTTTTTCTTGAGCAACCTCACTTTATCTTAAAATGGTGGTATTAAAGGGAAGAATACTTTTTACTACTATTGCGATTAGTCTATGACACTACTGTACAAAACGACCCAACCGCTATATTCACCTTGCGGTTTTTCATTGTCTGTGTTAATCCATGCTGGTTGGACTTGTACATTCTGGCTGAAATGGCCATTCTGGGAACTCTCAAAAGTAAGTTGTTGAGTCGTATGACCATTAAAACCGTTGTAAGGAGAACTGCCGATATAACTAGCAATGCCATTTCCTCCAGCGATTTGTTTAGCGTGCTCCGGACTAATCGGGAATCCTTTGGTTAAATCAACTACGATGGGAGCCACATCCTTATTGGTGGGGTCATCGCCCTTATAGAGATCGGTGACCAAGCCCGAAATAGCGACTGCTTCGGTATTAGCATCGATTCTAAAGAGGATAGGGAGAGAAACATCACCGGTTTGCAATGTCCCCAAGTTAAGATTGGAATCAATAGCTTGGACAGCGATGTTGGGATTTATTTTTAAATAGACATGTGCTGCAGCCTGACCAGCGGGATCTGCGTACACAGTTGTAGCAACTATAGCCATCATGCCCACTGCCACGAGTGACATGATCAAATTTTGCATCTTCATGTTGTTCTCCTTTTTTGTTTCCTTGAGCTATCTATCGATACACTCATCCTACTCAATTAAAAAACTAAAGTATTCTTTTCCCTACTTTAACTTTAAGTATTTTCCCCTCCTTTCCACCATTTTTCTACACTGCAACACCCTTTAGAGTTATTTCAGTGAAGTTCCTCATTGCTAATAACTAAACAAAAAAATCCAACTTTACGAAGACATCATCGATAAAATTGGATTTGCTTTGAATCTCACAGATGTATCATTAAAATTTTTCATTTATTCCCGTCAAATGTTGAACAATTTCTCTGCTGCCAGCATAAATTTTTGCACCAGTGACTCGGTATAGTGCCCAGTAACCAGCTATAAAAAATATCGATAATTTCTATTACGAAACAAGTGTCTATCTTACCTTTATGTATTTTCTTTGCAATGGAAATATTTGCTTTCTTATAGGAATTCTTTGTTCTCTATTAATTTTTTTTCGCCGAAAACTTTCAGGAGAATCTCCAAACACGTTCTTAAATACCTTACAGAAATACCCCGGATCGTCAAAACCGCAGGCGGAGGAAATTTGATGGATGGTTGTTCGTCTATCTTTTAATAATTTTGTTGCTATATCCATACGGACCTTATTTCGAAATTGGGCAAAAGTCGTTTTAAGTTCTTTCTGAAAAAGCCGACTTAAATAATAGTAACTAACACCATTGTCTGAAGCAACTTGCTTCAGGGAAAGCCGCCTATTGTAATTTTCCTTCATATACCGGATAGCCCTGTTTAAAAGAACCTGTTGATGGGTCAATTTACTGCCTTTAAAATGCGTCAATAAATTCATTTCATTTTTAAGAATGTATTGGACAAAATCCATCAACAACTCGGAAATCGATTCCATGCGAGAATAATCTAAACGTACGGAAGAATTTTCCCCGCTGAACAAAAGGCCCACCACCTCTTCATTTACCACAATAGGTAAAAGAATTTTCTTAAACCTCCCGGAACATACAAACTGTTGGGGTTGTTTAGAAAAGATGACTTGGGAAAGAACATCGGACTGGATTTTGAGGCAATTTTTTGATTTGAAATCACAGGCGCAGGAGTTGGAGTGAAATGGTTTTAAGGAAATGGGAGTTGGAATTTTTAATATAGAGGAAAACTTAATAGGCGTTCCATCTAATTTTCGTATCTCTAACTCTAAACCACATAATTTTTGCAATAAATTCTGAAAATGCTTAACAATTTTTATTTCCTCAAAATACTCAAGTAAGTATTGGTTTGTCACTGTTTGAAATCCCGCCAGTTAAGCTACATTCTTTAAAAAAATTAGCCTACTTCAATGAGATCGTTTATACAAGCATCGTGAATTTTTGTCAACAGGACAACATGAGACAATGTAGGACAACCCGAATCTATAATGAATTCCTAAATATTCCTCCACTTTATAGCAGTAGCTTTTCTAAAAACTCATTTTGGGGCGTGCCGACAATCCATATGTTATACTTGAGCTGGCTTAGAGAATTTATCTTTTGTTCTTTTTCAACAGGAGACGACAACGTGTAGATCAACGATCTCCTTAGCCCCCTTGATTTGAGCTCAATTCAAGGGGGCATCCTTAAAGAAAGGTAAACTACTTCGAAAGAGTAGGGCACAAAGCCTTGAGCCTAAATCCCGCACTGTAAGTGTCAACGGGATATGGTGGTCAGGCTGCCGTAATCTAAGACAACTTGGATTCCGTTAATCTCTTCCATACCCTTTGGGCCCTTCGTAGTTTTCTTTCTTTTGCAGGGCTTTTTAATTTTAGAAATATCCGGGGTGGAAGATGAAAAGAAATATTTTTTCAGCATCACAGCAAAAGGCTTTTATAATTTTATTTCTTACTGTTGTTTTAAACTGGCAAGCAAAAGAAGGGATGAGCAGCACGATCAGCTACACCCTTTCGGTCACGATTCCCCCGCATATTGAAATCCCCCAAAGGCAGTTGAGGGCAGAAGTCCAAAATAAAACCGAAAATTTTTTCCAACCCAAAGATCAAAAAACGACCCGAGAAGAAACTCTACGTGACAACCGACCCATCATCCTAGAAACAACAACCGCGAAATAAATCAAAAGGTTTGATAAAGAATTTTTTTTATTCTTTTTTCTTTAAAGGAATATGAAAGATATAAGTCTTTCCCTCAAAGAGTTCGAACTCATTTTTTATTTTGACCAGAGGAATATATTCAATTGGAAGAGAATTGACGTCCAATCGAATAGTGTGCATACCCGCTGAGACATCATTAAAAAAATAACTTCCTTCATAATCGCTGAAAGCAGTTTCTTGTTCATCGAGAATAATTCTTACTTTAGAGATAAAAACGTCCTCAGGATCAGGCTTACCATTTTGATTTTTATCATAGAAAACCACTCCATAAATTCCGCTGTGGATGGTCAAACCAAAATTCAAGATTTGCGCTCGGTTATTGAGGACGTTCACTGTTTCAAAAAGCGGCGTTGTGGAAATATATCCCTGCGGAATGCTGTCGGCATCCACCTCAACCACAACTTTTTTTGCCCGTACTTGAACCGAATATTCTCCTTTGGCATTTGTTTTGGTCTGTTGATTTCCTATTTTCATTCTAATTCCTGGAACTCCAGTCTCCTCGTAATCCTGCCTGCCATTTCCATTCAAATCTTTATAAACCATCCCTTTGATTTCGCCTTGAGGATTAAAGCGAAATGGTAAATCCCAGGAGGAACGTACACCCCAACGGACTTCTCCTTCATTGTAGGCGGTTCTAGTATTGTTTTCTGGCCAGACATTACGGAGCTGGCCGTCCACGAAAAATTCAAAATCCGGTGATGGACGAAAATTTAAACCGATTGTTCCAGTTGTGCTGTCTTCCCCGGAAAGGAAACTATGAAGACCTTGCGTGTTTTCTTCATCCCGATACGAATACGATAAATTCCCCGACCAGAAATCCGATAATTTTTTATAAAACGATAAACCGGTTGTGAGCACCGAAGGCGTTAAATGATCATCCGATAAAGTTTCATGGACCCACGAATGTTCATAATTGACAAAATACGATAGATGGTAAGGCAAAGGAAAACGCATGCCCGCATTCATGGCATAACGGTCAAATTCTGAGATCGCGGAAAATTTATAACGATTCCTTTGATAAGAATTCCCGACAAAAGTAGATATGGGATAATTTTTTAACGGATAGAATGTTTTGGAATAGGTATTGGTAATCTGACCGTTTCTGCGAGGAGAAATCTCACCAGGGGTATCCACAAAAGTCATATAGGTTCGATAATCGGCGAAATCCTTCAAAGAAACATCAAAAGAAGAATTCCAATCCAGATTAAGAGCATCCGGCCGATCGGGGTTAAACAAGAATCGATCTTTAAAGACATCTAAATTGGAAGACACATTCCAATTTTCTAAATTCCAATTCAAGTTGATGATGCCGCCTATTTCTCCTCGGTTGGGCGGAGCACCAGAGATGGTTTCAAAATCTTTATCAAGGTCGCGAAAGTTCAAATTTAATTGGAACTTATCATCACCCAATCCCGTGCTGAAAGTTTTGGCGAATCGTTCTTGGTCAAAGGCCACTTCCGAGGAGAGATCCACGCCATTGCCCAGAAAATTTTTGAGCGAATGCGGGAGCGGAAATTTTTGTCTTGTTTCAACAGAGAAAACACGATCCTTCAAAAAACTTTCTCGCGCCGACCCATAACCTTGAGCGTAATTCAAAGCGTATTGATGATCAGAATGCGGAAAAAAGTGAAGCCGGGCGCCGTCAATATAGGATTCTCTTTTTTCTAAAATGCCCGGCCCCAAAAATCCATACGTCGAGCGGTCCCGCCCCCACACCAAGGTGTAACCCAAATTTCTATCCAGGGCTTCTCCCTCCAGAAGCGCACCGCGTAAATATTTCCCGGGCAAAGAAAGTTCTGAAAATCGTTTAGCTAAATCAAAACCACGGACATTAAAATTAGGCAGCGCCCAGATATCAGCCTGGGTTAATCCGATGGTGTAGGCAGTCACTTGGGTGGATTCGTTGAATTTATTAAAAATGGCTGAGGTGTCCAGATGCCCGTAAGGAGTATCGCCTGCAATTCCGGTATATTGGAGGAAATTTAAATTCTGACGTTGTAAACCTCTCAGGCCATTTCCGGTGTAATAAGAATTCCAGTTGCTGGTATAAATAAATTTAAACGGTTCCACCGATTCTTGAGAAACAATTTGCTGGACCGCCGTAAGGGATTCCTTAAGAATAGGAAAAATAACCTCCACCTGAAATGTCCAACGGGCTTGATCATCCCAGACATGAAGAAAAGTTGTTCCTCTATTCTTTCCAATAATCTTGATGCGATTACGATCTATCCGTTCCACATCGATAAAACCGGGGGTCACAATGAGGAATCGGTCGATATTCTGTCCTTCCATAATAATCGCTTTATTCAATTCAACCTTAAGAAAGGTTTTGGATTGTTGAGCGCGCAGCTCATCATTAATGACCATCACCTCGTTCGCTGCCGAAGTTAGTTCATGGACAGAAGTTGGTTGAGCCTTATTGAGCTTTTCCTTTCCAACTTTAAATCTCCCGCTGGCACGGCAGACGCTGTCGGGAGATTTAAAGTTTTGTTTATTAGAAGGAAGCTCAATAAGGGGTAAAGGGCTGATCGGATGCAGATAAGAGATGATTGGATTTTGCTGTAAGCGTTTAAAAGCTTCCTCGATGGCATTTTCTCTTGAGCTGGGTTGTACGGGGATAAGGGGCTCGACAAAATGAACACGTCCTTGTTGAATTCGATGGATAAGATTCACATAAAAACGGGGTTCTTCTTTCGAGGGATCAAGCAAATGCGCCAGTTTAAAATAAAGGATGGCTTTTTCATAGAGGCGTTGATGAATGGCCTCTTTCCCCAGATGGATCAGATCTTGATAGAAAAGATATTCATCAGCACGAGCATTAGGAGGCAGGAGGGCAAAAATCAAAATGTAGATTAAACAAAGATGAAAAAAAATTTTTAGCATAACCGGTTGCAGACATCAATCCCGCTCCTGAAGAATTTTGATCTGCCCCAAAGGATCCAGGGAGAAATCAATTTCCTTAACAACACTATCCCCATCCTGCAAATCAAAAGTAATCACGAGTGTGTATTTTCCCTCCGGCAGTTTCTTGGGAAGATCGAGGGTAAAAGTTCCGATTGCTTGCGGGGGCAGATATAACTTCTGTATCTCTCCGCGATCAACAACCGTCTCCTCCTTACTCATAAAATAGTAAACTCCTTCCGGGATCAGAATAACGTTGCCGGAATTTAAAAAACTTCCTGCCACATGATTATGGACCACTTTAATATTATTAATCTTGGCTTTTTTGGTTTTGTCTTTGGCCTCAACAAAAAATAAACAACCGACCCGGGAAACAATCCTCACCCCCGTTATAGCTTGTTTATTAGGCACACCGTTCTCAAAAAAAAGGACGCCATAATATCCGCCCCTGATATCCTGCGGAACCTTCATTGAATAGGTGATTTTTTTCTTCGAGTTCGCAGGAAGGGTAAATTCCGTCGGGGAAAAGGTCATCCATTTATTTAAAGAATAGTCTGTTGAGCCAGCCGGCAGGAAATTTTTCTTTCCATCGAATGGCGGGACATAAATAAAATCTTCCCAATAAACTTTCACCGGTATGGGTTCCAAGGAGGTATTGTAAACGGCCAGTGAATTCATCACGGTTTCACCCGGCTGAACATTTAACTTCACCTTCCCTTCCTCGAGCAAAAGCTGCGCAAAGGACCCTCCCGTTGATGAGAGGCTAAAAAAAACTAGAAAGAAAATATTCAAAAGAATTTTTTGCATACTTAAAAAATGCTGGTGGCGGGGCAGGCCGGCAAGAAATCGCTTCTGC
>Ga0209515_10000793_pt1 | contig 55198 bp, 52 predicted proteins | sample Subgroupgradi54m_FD_187454 | JGI IMG/M metagenome (GOLD analysis project Ga0209515, IMG submission 187454) | Subsurface groundwater microbial communities from S. Glens Falls, New York, USA - GMW60B uncontaminated upgradient, 5.4 m (SPAdes)... ... | reverse complement strand
TAAGCCGCTTGCCCACATAGCCTGTTGCACCGAGCACAAGCAAGGGACGTTTATCAAAAGACGGCATTAGGGTCTCCCTCTCGGTTGCCCTGGTGCTTATGCACCAGGACAGCCAGTCGCGGCCAATGATGCCGCGTACTGCTAGTAATTTGAACTGGAAAATCTTTGAGTTGCTTAAGTATCGGTAAAAACAATCGGATTACTTACCCTCGGCAGGAGAGGACTAGAGCTCCTTGTAGACTACCGATAAGCTGCCGTTAAATTGCCGTAAGATTTAGACTATTTTTGTAGATTTTATTATTTAGGTTGGCGAGTCAAATGCGTAAAGATTTTCAATTAAACGAGTTGCGGATATGAGGTGTCTGTTCCACTGGTCAGCCAAATGTCTTAATCGCAACTTTTAATTTCACAACTTTTTCATTTGTCATAAGTTACAAAAACCCTTGAATCATATATGTTCATCGGCAGCAGGCTATACTTTTTTTCCATTGGATGTAAATATCCCCACAAGCCTCGAAATGCCAATGACTATTCCCGCGGGTATCAACAGCATGGCGAATAAATGAATCACCGCTGGAAAAGACTGAATACCCGAATTAAAAATAACTTTATTGATTGGCGGTCTCAGAATAAATAGATAAACCGCACACCAGAGCATCCAAACTAATAGGCTAAAGATGATTAGCCAAACTCCTGGCCCCTGATTTTTGTTAGGATTTTTTATCGTGAAACCATTACCCTGAATATCTTTACCCATAAAATTATCTTAATCGTGCATATTCATTGAGGAATTGGACTAACCACTTTCTCTATAGTAAATAGGCTCTTAAAGTTTGGTATCCTGTCTGGAAAAAAATTAAGGCAATAGTGCGTTTTACACTTAAAACTTTCGTGGTGAACAGCCTGCACCATCTTTCCGTAAAATTCTTGCCATGAGCCACTATGATTAGCGGTCATATATGGCTTAGGGATTCCAACTGCGGCACATATTAAATCCATATCCACGGCATAAATGCTTCCGTGGAATGTCAACTTGTACAGCACTTTATTCTCCGCCGTGCTTTCTACAACCGCAACATCCTTTCGGTAAGCCACACACGTTGATGCCGTTCCCGTGGAACTATGCTGTCCTTTAGTGTATAAATCCGAAAAAACAAAGAGGCCTGGAAATCCCTCTGGTTCTGAAGCAAACCTCGAATCTACACCAGTCGCTATAAGAGGATGTTGATCCTTTCGCACAGCTCTATAGAAACAAGCTCCCGAATTAATGGCTATCATGAACGGACTTAAGTCCATATTTTTTATATCAATATCTGTAACGCTTTTTATCATAATCACTTTCTATTTTTTTCAAAAAACGAGGCGTACCATTTCCATGACAGGTAGACAGGTACCATTTCTAAACGTGCCGGGTTCACACGCGCTCGGCGAGGCGTTCTTTTAAGAGTCTATTGTTGAGGAATTGCTCCCCGCCTTTGGTTTCCGGCTTGTAAAAGACGTCCGCCAAGTAGCGGTCGTATTTGTCGGACTTGGTGCTGGCGATGATTACCGAAGGAATATTTTTGAGCTGGGACTGGACGAATCGTTTGGCGTGCTGGCCGTCGCGGCTTGCAATCTCAGGCGCGTCAAGACCGCGGAGGCGGAGCTGCTGTTTGGTAAAAAATCCAAACCCAAGATCAATGACGACCCAGAGCGTGTCGCCGTCCGTGATTTCAAGAACATAAGCTCGATAGGTAAAGAGGTCGGCTTCGGTGGCGTCCTTCACAAGCGTAAGTTTCCCCTCTTTTGAAACTTGGACAATATCTTTTTCCTTGAAGACGACGGCCCCGCGTCGTCCCATACGGGACTCCTGGGGCCATCGCCTCGGGAAAAATATCCCGAGGCTCAGGTAATTAGAAAACCCAAGGTCCAAAACCGTCTTGACGTCCATTCCAGCAACCGAGGGCACAATCCGGTAAGTGTCGAGCCTTCCTTTAATGGGGATAAGCGGTTCGTCTGTGGGAAAATCGCTTGGAGCTGACGGGAGCCGATTTTTTTTGATTTCGCGGCGAAGGGTTAGCACCGGCCAGTTTTCTTTCACCGCACGTCCTGCAAGGGCTTCCCTTTTTAGGGGGTCATTAACTCCGAGAAGGGCTTGATAATGGGCCCAACTCAAATTTCCGGACGTCCGGAAATTTGGGTAGGTGCGAGCAAATTCCACCATGTAATAAAGTTCCGTGTTGCTTATCGCGAGGTCGACGGAGAGGCGTTTGATGACCTGCTTGCCGTAATCGGCGCGTTCTTTATGAAGGAGAATATGCTCGTGAATGAGACGGCCGATTTCCCAGGAGGTGCGCACCTTTTCGCGCTCGACGGCGTCTTGGGCTCGCTCCCTACCGCGCACGAGCGCTTCTCTCACCCGGCGTTTGAGTTCGACGTAAGCCTCTAAATGATTTGAGGTTGTGAGGTTCATAGAGGGATGATATCGGCTGGCCGTCTAAATTTCAATATCGCTCAGGACTTGCGGTTCCGATTGTTGCTGCAGAGCGGCAAAAGCACTTCTATCCGCTCCTGTTCATTTCGAGAGTGACCCCTTTTTCAAAAACGGAAAAGTGGCGCCTGCCAAATAGGGCAAAATAAAAAGCGCCCCAAAAGGGGTCAATACCGTTCCCAACACCACCGAGGCCCCAAACCTCTGTGTCGGCGGAAAAGTCGATAGAATAAAAATCGCAAACCCCGCACAAACCACGAGCGTAGACCAAACAATGGGTTCAAAAAGATTCGACCGCGCTTCGGCCCAAGAATTCCACCCTTTCATGGGTAATCCCCTGCGGCGTATGAATACCACCATATGAATCATCGAATCCACGCCCATGCCAATGGCAAGATTCACGGCAGGCGCAGAAATGACATCGAGAGGCACACGAAATAAGCCTAAAATTCCGAACATCACTGCCGGAACAAAATAAAGACTGGCAAGCATCGCACCTGCGACACGCCAGGACCGGGAAAGAAACCATGTCATGATAAGAATCACCCCATTCAGGAATATTCCCCCCGAAATCAAACTTGTGTTCACCAGCGCGGCCAACCGCCCTTGAAGCATGAAAACACCGCCGATTAAATTGGGATTAAACTTTTGGCCGACGACAATTTGCTTGATGCGCTCCACAATCACAAGGCGCTTGTCTTTAAGATCTCCCTCGTTCATGCGCAGCATAAACAACGCTTGTTTTCGGTCATCCGTCACAAAATATTTTGAAAATTCTCCAAAACGTGGGCTTTCCAAAATACTCATCAGCCCTTCATTGGAAAAAAGAAAAGAAAGAGGCCATCGTTTCGCTTCCGCTAAAAGTAAAGGAATGGACACCGCACTACCCACCGCAGGGTCCATTTCGAGCGCTTCGTGCAAGGCCCACATTTTTTTCACCGCTTCTTTTGTATTCAGCTCCGGATTTTCCGGGTCCGAAACAACCATGTTGAGCGGATTACTCCCGCCGTTTTGGTCAATATATTCCAGCCCATTACGCAGTTCGCCGCCTTTTTTAAAGTATGTAAACAAGCTGGGGTCCGTATTGAGCCGATGAAAGGCAAGCAGAGACAAACACATCAACACACCACAAATGACTGTAATCCAACCATACTGATTTTTAAAATTCAGCGCAGCAGATTTTCCTTTCATAAGTTTTGCGACAAAAAAATCGGGCTTCGTTTTTTCACAGTCCAAAAACCAAGGGTAAACAACATAAGCCCCGAACAGCGCAAAAAGGGTCCCGATCGAACCCGCGAGTCCAAACTGCCGTAGCGATTTGGCCTGCACAAAAAAAAGACTTAAAAAACCCAAAAGAGCGGTGCTTGTACTCCAAAGCGCGGCCTCAAAAGTCCCCGAAGCGGCCCTCCAGCCCGCGTGCCCGGCTCCCCCTTTCGCCTCCATCAATCGTTTCCAATCCGCGGTCAAAAAAATGATGTGCGAAAGTGTCAACACAAAAACAATGGTCGAAAGATTCGCCGTCAGGAATCCCATTTCGATATGAAGGACTTGATTAAAGATCAAGGCCAAGGCGCTTGCAATAATGCAGGAAATGATCGTCCCTGCAGTAATCCATAAAGAATGAAATACAAAAAGCAGAGAAAGTGAGAGGACCACGAGTGCCGTCAGGCTGAACACCTGGAGATCGCGATATAAGTTTCTCCGGATCATTTCTACGATATAGGGACCGCCTGAAACCATCAGGTCAAATCCCGGCTTCTGAAAATCATCCTTCATTTTTTCAACTTGGGAAATAAACGCTTCGCCGGGTGGGTGTTTCAAAAAAATCAGGATGAAAGAGGCGTCTTCATCTTTGGAGAGGATGGTCCGTTTCCAAAGTGGGCTTTTGAGCGCGTCCTCAATTCCGTCCGGCCCGCGGCTCAAGGACTGGACCCAATAAACTTCCGGAAGCGCCAGAAATGCGTCGCTTAAATTCCGGATGTCAAGATGGTAGGCTTCGGAATGAAGGTCCCCCTTCGCGCTCACAATAAGCTGGGAGGGTTGGGAGAAAAGCCGGGAGATTTTTTTATCCTCTTTAAGCTGAGGATCTTCATTGGAAAAGAAAAGGCTTTCGTCAACGACCGGTTTCAGATCCACATAAACAAACATGACCGTCAAAATCAAAAGACTCAGCCCTATCCAAAGATAAATAGGCAAATGAACCGCTGGCCAATTCTTTTTCATAGTGGGAAATGATTTGAGGTTGTGAGGTTCATACGGGGATGATATCGGCTGGTCGACTAAATTTCAATATCGCCCAGGACTTGTCCTTTTGGCAAGCCCTCTTAATCAATTTTGTTCATCGAGCCCGCCCCGGGGAGGCGCGCTCAATAATCTTCTTACAAAACGTTAAACAATCATGAGAAGAGACTTCCGATGGCTTTGAAGGGCCAAACCAGGATTTGACCGAGCGTATAGAAAAGACCCCCGATCACACCGCGAGGGTGCGCATCGGTGACCACCTCTTTTTTAGTCGTCACAGAACTCGTACTGCCCGAGGCTCCATTCGTGGTCTCGGTCGTCACCGTTGAGGTTTTGGTTCTTCCCGCGCAACCTGTTGTCGAGACCGCACCCAAACTGATGAGACACACCATTGCCATCAAAAGCCAGCTATGTTTGATTCCCATTATTTTTTTCATGTTTCATATCCTTCTTTTAGCGACCACCGTTTATGTTTTCTTGATCTGAAAAAAAATTTTTTAACGCTTTCTATCGCTTGGACCGCATCGTCACCGACTGCCTCGATTTCAAGTTTTGATTTCCAGGCTGCCCCAAGAACGAGAAGCTCCAAGATGCTTTTTCCATCGGCGAGTGCTTTCCCTTTTCGGATACGAATGCTGGAATGAAATTCCCGCATACGTTTCACAAATCGCGCCACCACCCGGAGATGAAAACCAAGCTTACTAGGCATGGCGATGTCGATCGTTCGGACTAAAGGCTCACTTAGCGTTTCCATCTCCACCCTTTTCTTTAAAAATCAGGACTGCAGTGACAACGAGAAAAACGCTTCAACCATTTACACCGATGCTCCAGCTGCTGTTGCAAACAGACTCATCATCGCCAGACAAAATAGAGTGATCCAAAGCCAAACGCGGACTTGAAAAACTCCGGCGAGGGTTTTCATTTTGGCGCCAAAACTTCCTCGGAAAATTGTACCTTTAGAATCTTTATGAAATTGGCTTCCCAGATTCTGCTTTCCCTCTTTTTTACTGCATCCACCATGACTTCATCTCCGGGCCTCAAGTCTTTCAGCGAACTGATCTTTTCAAACTTCGTATCCGGCAGTACTGCAATATCGAACTGTTCCGCAACAAATGGATTTGAAGAATTGGAATGTTTGAAACTAAAAGAGTTGCCGTCCTCTTTAACCGCGACAACTTCTCCGCGGATCATTTTTGCTTGTGCCGGATTCTGGAAAACCGCCAAGGCGGTCATTAAAACCCCCAGGCCCATGAGGCCCCTCTTTAAATTCTTTTTTATCGTCATGACTTATAATAGACCCGGAAGCGGTTCGGACTCTATGGGGTGTTCACCCCAAATAAGAGAAAGGATATTCATTCTGTGCCGCCGAGCATCATCTGAATGTCGGCTTTGATGGCTTCCAAATCTTCTTCATGCGCAATTTCATCCGTAAGAATCTGTAAAGCCATATTGTAGGTCACCGGATCTTTATCCCGGGTGTAATCCATGAGTTTTTTATACACATCAATCGCGCACTGCTCGCCTTTGATATTTTGGTCCACCAAAACTCTGACATTGGGATCCTCGGGTTTGTCATAGTCGCAATTCGCGAAATCAAACCAGGCTTTCGGGTCCAGAAGAGGAACCCCGCCGAGTTGGATGATTCTGTCCGCCACCATTCCCGCGTGCCGTAATTCATCGCCCGCATGCTGGGTCAATTCCGCCACAACGGCTTCTTTGGGCATGCCCACCGCTACTTTGGCGCCCAGCCAATATTGATAGTAGGCCAGCCATTCGTCCGCAAACGCCTGATTCAACATTTTGATCAGTTGAGAAATATCAATTCCGCGTTCCTGTAAAATTTCTCTGCCTCTTGTTCCCATGGGTGTAAGCTCCTTATCTTTTCATGTTCTGCTGGAAATTCTCAGCAGCAAAATTCCAATTAATGAGTTTATCCAGGACGGTTGTCAGATAATCATTTCGCCGGTTCTGATAATCCAGATAATAGGCGTGCTCCCACACGTCGAGGGCCAAAAGCGCCGTCCCCCGCCCTTGCGAAATGGGATTTCCGGCGTTTGATGTTTTAGTAATTTTGAGGATGCCGCCCTCTTTAACAAGCCACACCCAGCCGCTTCCAAATTGAGCCATTCCTGCTCGAGCAAATTCCTCAATAAAATTCTCATAACTGCCAAAGCTGATTTCGATTTTTCGGCCCAACTCTCCGGACAGTTTCCTTCCCCCGTCCGGCGACAGGCTATTCCAATAAAAGGTGTGGTTCCAGACCTGTGCCGCATTGTTAAAAATAGCTCCTTGATTGCCGTCCCCGGAGGTCTTGGTAATGATCTCTTCAAGCTTCAACTCCGCAAACGGGCTTCCCAAGACAAGCTCATTGAGCTTGTCCACATAAGCCTGATGATGTTTACCATAATGAAAATCAAGCGTCCTGGCGGAAAGGTAGGGCTCCAAGGCATTTTGCCCGTAAGGAAGCGAGGGTAAAGTAAAAGATTTTGTTTTGGTTTGAATCATAAAAAAGTTCCTTGCTCATCCCGTTGCTGACGGCGATACCCTACAATCCAAAACACCGCCAGCAACGACACGAGTCTAGTTTTTTTGACAAAGAATCGTGTTAGGCCGTGGCAAAAAACACAGCGATTCGCCCATCACGTCTAAGATCCTTGTCGCCTATCGAACCTGTGCTGATTTTATTCGGTGACACACCGAAATTGATCAATGCCAACCGAATTTCGTTGACGCGCTGATCATTCAGACTTTGATCGCGCGATTTCTTTGCGGTGCCATCAATGCCGATTTGCAAGGATGGATTTTCTTTCATGTAATCCGCAATTTCGTTTACCTTTTTCATGCCTCCATCATTAAGGTTGGTCTCTTTGGAGTAAAAATTAAACTCCTTATAAAGATCCCAGTAACCAACCTTACCTGCAACGCCTTGATAACCCGTTCCTCCCTGTTCACCTCTAGCTCCTGAAAATCCGGAAGGACCCGTTGAACCAGCGATGCCGGCCGTGGTGCTACCTTGAACACCTTCTTTTCCGGTTGCTCCCTGTTTACCTGCTGAACCTTCAAAACCAGCAGGACCTAAAGGACCGTACAAAGTAGGACCTTTAGCACCCACTTCTCCTGTAGGGCCACGTTCACCTTTGGGACCCGTAGCGCCCCTTGGGCCAACATAACCCGCTAAGCTGTCCCCTTGTTCGCCCCTGTTTCCAATTTCACCTTGCGCACCTCTAGGTCCAGTCGGTCCGACTGCACCTACAGAACCTCTCGCAAGATCACCCGCGGGACCCGTGGGGCCGGTAAAACCTTGTTCGCCCATAGGACCGGCAGGACCCATTTCACCACGCTCTCCTCTTAGAGCATCACCCGCTTCACCTCGAGGTCCGGTTAAACCTTGTTTGCCTTCATAACCAGCAGGACCCACAGGACCACGCGGGCCGACAAGGCTGTCATGTTTATTACTGGCACAACCTGCCACAACGGCCAAGCCGCCCATGCTCCACAAAACCATTCCTAATCTAAACATGTGTTGCAATTTCATAATCATTCTCCTCTTTTAGTTAAATTCATTGTTCTTATCCGTGATCATAGGTAGAAAATCACGCGGGAGATATGGGGTTGTTACCCCATGGGAGGTTGGATTTTTAACGGATGCGCGAACCGTATTTAAAAATGAATCAGTCGAAGGAACTCTCTGGCGCCGGTCATCTGCCGGCACTTGCTGCGCCTCATACAAACCAATATTGATTTTTGTTTTTACTTCTGCATATTGTTTCCAAGCTCCGAAATATCAGAACCAATTCCGCGTGTTGTTCCGCTGTGACAGCCGGCCGACACACCCAAGATGCAAAAGAGAAGTATGATCCCTAGAGACGTCCTCATAGTTTTCCTTTCTTAGTACGCAATGGACATTTTTTTAATCTGATCTACACGAATGTCGTATTCCGCCTTGTTGATCTTCCCCGCATCAAGATCCTTTTTAAGCTGATCCATCTTCATTTTCGCGTTCACTTCATAACCCGCTCCGGTCGCGACCGTTCCACTCCCTGCACCACCCCAGAATGCTCCGCTGCAGGCCGACAATCCTAAGGCTACCGAGAAAAGTGCTGAAACCAGTAACATGTTTTTCATTTTTTCTCCTTTTGTTTTCTGTATTGATCGTAAACGAAAACCCCCTGAGGACACTATGGGGTATTCACCCCAGCACCGACTTTCATTGAAATATGTTTTCATTTTAGATGAAGCTCAGGGAGCAGTCGGAAGTTTTGGGCATTGAACCGGCGCTGATTTTTTTTAACTCTTTAGCAATTTCTGAAAAGTCGATTGCACTTCTCCTCCGACGCCTTTCAGCAAAATATCAAAGTTCGAGGTAAGCGAAGAAAGCCCGACTTTACGGAGAATAAGAAAAACGATGTCTTTAACAAGGCCCTGGGCACTTGTGACATTTTTAAAAGTTTCATTATGGATGCCAAGGTCATATTCTTTTACAATCGGCGGCTGGGCTGCGGAATCCACGTAGCGCGTCTTGCCGATATTCACAAACACTTCATCCATCTGAAGCTCGGGCCCTTTGTGAGCGCCCGGCTTTCCGGGTTTTGCTTCTCCGCCGCCCGATCCAATTCCCTTAGTCATCCCTTTCACTGCGCCAAGCTCAAGCAGATTGACTTGGCTGGTGCTTTTTTCAATCGTCACATCACCGAAGTCGAGCCGCACCGCTTTAAGGTGGACCTTGCCGCGGAAGAAAGCTTGTAAATCATACTTCATCGAAATCTCATGAATATCGGCGAGCGTCTTTTCACGGAATCCCTTTGGGTTTTTAATCTTAATATTATAAAGGCCGACGCTTGATGAGAAAATTCCTACATGAAGCCTGCCCACGCTTACGGGAGCGCCGATCGCGTTTTCAAGAATATGCCCAAGCGCCATGGCCCCGAATAAATTCACACCCATAAACAACGCCGCCACCAACACAACCAATCCAATGAGGATTTTTTTCATGTTTTACTCCCTTGTAATTTTTTCTACGAAATAACGAATTTAGGTGTTTGCAATATTTGCGCAGGCAGTGCGCTTAAATCTTTCAAGAGTGTATTTTCAGGAAGATTTCGGAGGGTCTCATCAAAGGTATCCAGAGACACGCGCAGATTTTCAAGCTCCGGCGTTTCCGCTACCGGGATATCTTTTGTGCCGGCTTTTTCCATTTCCCGGATCACAAACTGGAGGGTCATTTCCCCGATATCACGCGCCGGCTGGTAATGCCTTTCGCGTTCATCCTCCCCTTGCGCTACATTCAGCAGGTTGGCTTTGGCTAAACGGTCTAAGAGCTCATTCGTCAGGCGTATTGGCATTTCAAGCTGCTCCGCGATTTCTTCCGAAGAAAGAGGCCGAAGACCGGCCGCAAAACGGCTCACGCAGACTTGCGCGATACGCAAGGCCAAAAGTTTTTTAAATTCTTCGCTTGCGTTCAGGCAATCCGGCTCAAATTCAAACGTGGCTTCATTCTGATGCGCAAAAGCAAGCTCCGCACCGTAAAGGACGATCAGCCAGCTTGTCTGCAGCCATATCAAAAACAAGGGAAGTGCCGCAAAAGTTCCGTAGACCGCACCCGCATTGGAAGCTCCAATCTGGAAATAAATGTAGGCCCATTGCACGGCCTGATACACGACTCCGGCCACAAACCCTCCCAAAAGAGCGGATTTAAACTGGATTTTGCCGTTGGGTAAAAACATATAAAGGTAGGTTAAAAGACCCCAAAATACAGCGAAGGGAAGAAGCTGAAGCCCGATGAAAAGAAACGGTCCCAAAAATTGCAGCGCTCTGCCTTCCCCGGTAATCATCCTTATCCGGCTTACGATAAACACAGTGGTGCTGCTTGCCGTCACAAAAAACACCGGGGCAATCAGCATCAGAGCCAAATAATCGGTGAACTTCTGTCCCATGCTCCGCGGTTTTTTGATGGCCCAGATGTCATTAAAGGAATTTTCAATATTGGTAAGGACCTGGATCACGCTCCAAAAAAGAAGCACGAGGCCAACGCCCGCAATAATCCCGACTTGGGTATTTTGTAAAAGATTTTCCGAAAATTGAATAATACGCGTCACCACTTCCTGCTGGCCTTGAGTATTTTCGAGAAGTTTTTCTTTTAGGATTTTTTCCATCCCAAAGCCATTCGCCACGCCAAACGCCATCGCAAAGACCGGAACAATGGAAAGAAGGGAATAAAAAGTCAAGGCAGAGGCGCGAAGCGAACATTTGTCGCTTGTAAACTCGCGGAAGGACAAAATAAAAATTCTGAGCGTGCGAAGTCCAAAACCCCGCCTCCCCCGCAGCGTTGCCCCGCGGAAACGCCAAATATCGTGCTTTATAAAATTCAGTAGTTTTTTAATCATACCAACCCTTTGATCTTCTCAACTAAACCGCAATCCTTTCTGCCATGTCCCGGCAACGGTTTGAACAAAAATTCCCCTCCACCATAAACGATTGCCTCAATTCACCGACGATTTCATGATCGCACTCGTTGCATTTCATCGCGCTTCTCCTTGGTTGAAGTTGAATAGCTTTTTGTAGATCTAACTTAATACAGCCTGGCCGGCTGTTCTATGGGGTAAACACCTCATACCCCAAAGAAAGAGGCCTTATAATTTTTGACTCAGGAATTTTTCAAAAACTTCTTGAAAGGCCGCTGGCTGTTCGAGATTCACAAGATGCCCGGCCTTCGGAAGAAGGTGAAACTGGGAGCCCGCGATCTGTTTGTGCATCGTTTCGGCTTCCGAAAATGGAATAAGAGCGTCTTCATCTCCGGCAATGATAAGCGTGGGGCACTTGATGGAACCAAGAAGATCGGTTGAGTCCCGGCGCTCCGCCATCGCGAAAAGCGCAGAAGCAACGCCTTCACGGTTGTTCGAAGAAATCATGCCCGCGATTTCGCGAACAAGCTCCGGATTGGATTCCCGGGTGGTCTTCCCCACCAGATTGGGCAGAATTATTTTTGCGAAGGATTCAAGACCGTCCCGCTGAATCTCGTCCGCCGTTTTCAATCTTTTCTGGCGCGCTTCCGGAGTATCGGCCCCGGCTCGGGTTGAAAATAGCCCAAGCCCCTTCACCCGTTCGGGAAACTGACGGAAAAACTCAAAGGCCACATATCCGCCCATTGAAAGCCCTGCAATCATTGTGGGCTCTTTCACCTTAATGGAATCAAGCAAGCGTGCTACTTCCTGCGCCATTTTCGGAATGGAAGGCTTGGCTTCGCACGGCGACCGGCCAAATCCAGGAAGATCCAAAGCGATGACCTTTCCCTTTCGCTCTAAATTTTTCATCTGCGGCTTCCACATACCGGAAGAAAGAGGAAACGCGTGAATCAATACCAGAGGAATTCCTTGACCTGAACTTTTATAGGCTAACATCATTGATAAATCCTTCTTTAATCAGTCCACTTCCCGCCTTTTCCGAATCAATATTTAAATCCACTTTCAAATCTACGGTAAGCGGAAGATGGTCTGAAGCGATCCTGTCCAATTCCGTGGTGGGAACTGCGATGCCCATCACTTCAATGTCCGGGCTGACAAAGAAATGATCGATCCTGCTAAAAGGATGACTGGCTAACCAGGTGCCCTTCGGTTTGTGAGATTCAATAATCAACTGAGCATCACGAAGCTTGCAGCCCATACGTTTACAAACTATGGAACGCGGATTCGCATTAAAATCACCGCATAAAACAACGGGCGCCCGACAAGCGGCGCTGCCGGCCCAATCGGGACCGAGCAAGGCCTCGGCTTGAAGCAAGCGTTCGGCAGGCCACAAACTTAAATGACTTGTAATTAAGTTAACTTTGATGCCACTCACGTCAATTTCTACCCATAACGCACCCCGCGGTTCAAAGAGCCTGCGGGCTCCCAGCCGGGGAAGCACATCCATTCGAACAATTTTCAGAGGGTAGCGGCTCAAGATCGCATTTCCATATTTGCCCTCCGCCAAAGAAAAAGAGGGCTGAAAATGAAAACGCATTCCTAATTTACGCGCAATACTTTCCGCTTGGTCGATCTTCCCCGAACGATTTCTTCCCACATCGATTTCTTGTAAAGCCACGACATCCGCACCCTGACGTGCAATCACTCGCGCAATCCGGTCCGGTGAAGTTTTTCCATCCAGCCCCACACAGCCGTGAACATTATAAGTCAGCATGCGTAATGTCTTTACTAAGGGCGCCGGTGATTCGGATCCAATCCCGGAAATTCTTTCCAAATGTCGGAGCGCTGCTTCACGAAGATCAAGCGGACGTAAATAGGTTCGCCCCTGTAACCTCAAAGGTGCATCCGGAGGAAGGAGGGCAAACCCTCTCGTTTCTTCCGGCCCATAGCCCGCGTGGCAGCCATTCTCTGAGGCAAAGGTGATGAGCTTCTGGCCTTGACACCAACCTGAAATAATAATTTTCCCCGCACTCGGGTGATGGCACAAAGCCACAAGATCGCAAGCGACCTCCTTTAAGAAAGGATGATCTTCTCCCAATATTTCATCCGCGTTTCGGGGAAGCATGAATTTCCCTTTGAGCGTTCGCGCCTCCACTTGTCCCGCTTCTTTCGGAATCAGAACCACGGGGACTTTGGCCGTCACCAACAATTCGGAAATAACACGTTCTTTTTCCTCGGAGTTCAATTCCGCGGAAGGATAAATGTGAACCAGGGGTCCCATTCCTACCGCGATCACTTTTGGACTCGTATGATCGACTTGCTTGGAATGGGAACAATGAGCCCTCTTTTTTAAAACTTTACAGTGGGCGAGCTCCCCAAAAATAGATGCGATCGCTTCTTCAACCGGCCGGCCGTTCTCCGTCGCATAAAGAACCGCATCTTCTTGTCCGTGATCCGAATAAATCCAGATATCATAATCTCGACGCTCCGCAAGCCTCGCCTCTTTCCAAACTCGGGCGACGGCATCATCAATCCCCCGGAGCGACCAATGCGCAAATTTTGAAGAGGGACCGCGGCGATGAGATTGCTCATCGTATCCCGCAAGATTCAAATGAATGACGGGTAACCCGCGGGCGATATCCATTTTCGCTCCTATGACCACAAGCTCTCTTAGCAAAACACAAATCAAGGCCCTCGCTAAGATGAATTGAAACTCCATGACTATTTTTTTCCCACCGAGTGCCCCTCGTACAAAATCATAAACCCCGATGACGATTTCAAGGAGAAGCAGAATAGCCGTACGAAGAAAAATATTAAGATGAAAAATAAAAATAAGAACCCAGGTGAAAGGATTAAAAACCCTAAAGAGCCTGCTATAGCCGCCGCCGGCCGCGCAATAATGAGATTCTTCGGCGCCGCCCTTAAAAATATTAAAATAAGAGCTCCCGCCTTTAAGAAGGGGTTCGGTATTTTTGCTTAGGCGAGCCTCTATTTCCTGGGCGCATTTCGGGTCAAACATCACAAACGTTTCGCCGCTCTGCCGGTCCACGAAATTAAAGGCGGGGACACAACCTTTCACGCCATAAAAAAGTTCACCCTGTACCGCGGGTGTGTTGGATGGCATTCCGGAATAATGCGCATAATCCTTATATTTTTGCTTCTGAACAAGAGAATGAAGAAACGGAAGGTTTCCTTCGCGAAGCCCTCGGCTGTATTGTTTAAAAGAGAGCCCGTCAATCTGAATCAATACCAAACCCGGAGCGGTTGCGGTGCCCTCGGATTTGGACAAACGAAACAAACGGATCGCCCAATAAGAACGGTTGAACCAGTTTCTTAATTTTCTAATTCCGAATCCTATTCCAGCAATCATGGCCGCTCTCCAGAGACCGCAGAAGCTGGCATTGAATGGTCTACACCGGAACCAAACGCCGCTCCCATCGTCGCCTTAGTAAAATTACAGAGAAGATCCCATTCCGCTTCGGCACGCTGCATGAAGGGAAACCAATCTTCTTCTGATTTCCTCCGAAAACCCTTCGGCGGCCGCAAACTTTCGTAAAGTCGAAGAGCTTTGGCCGCACACCGTTGCATGGAAAATCGTTTCGCTGTTTTTTTTGCTCCCGCCATTAGTTTTCTTCTTACGGCGGGGGATTGCCTGAGAATCCAGCTTAAAGCTTCTGCGAATTCCTGTTCGTTTTCACGAGGCACAAGCCGGCCATTGATTTTGTCTTTGACAATATCCCGAACACCCGGCGCGTCAAGACCCACCACGGGAGTTCCTGCTGCCATGGCTTCACTCAACACCATCCCCTGTGTCTCACTATGAGAAGAAAACGCAAAAACATCAATTGCTTGAAAAGCTTCTATCAATTTTTTACCTTTCATTTCTCCAACAAGGAGCAGTCGATTTTCTAACTTCAGCTCCTTAAAATAGCTTAAGAGTTCTGCTTCCGATGGCCCGCTTCCAACCACTAAAAAGACAGCTTTCTTTTCTTTTTTCAAAAATGAAGCGACCGCCCGGGTGAGAAAGGGAAGATTTTTTTCCGGCGCGAGTCTTCCCACATAACCGACCACAAAAGCGTCTTTGGGAATTTTTGATTGTTCTCTGAAATTTCCAGCGGTTCCTTTATATTGATTCAGATCAAGGCCGGTTGAGATCACCGTAATTTGTGTTTCCACGCCGCGCGTTCTTATCATTTCAGCAACGCTTTCACTCGGCGCAATCACATGGTCGCAGCAATTGGCATACCCCGTGGCAAGTTTAGTCACGAATTTTTTTACGGTTTCCGAATCTCCTACGCTTTCCTCATAAAGCGAATGGTGAGTAAAAACCAGAGGCACCTTGCGCTCATAAGCGAACCTGAGCGCTGTATCCCCCATTAAAAAAGGATGATGGACATGAACGATATCAGGCTTAAAGTCCCCCAACTCTTCAGGGAAAGATCCAATAATAGGAAGTATGATTGAGAATTTAGACCCGTAAAAATTTTGAAGCGCGGGCACTCGAATCACATCTAATTCGTTCTTAGGACTGTTCTCATATTCCGGAGCGATAATTACGACCCGATGGCCCCGCTTGCGGTATTCTTTCGCAAACGATTCAATCGAACGTTCCAGACCGCCCACCAGGGGCAAATAGGTGTTGGTCATCATCAAAATATTCATGAATTTCCCCGAGGAATTACTATGGAATTTTCTCCCGGCTTTACTTGAATCGGTGCAAAGTTTGGTAGACGGATTTCAATCTTGGGCTCTTTCCCATCGCGCCAGTCGCCAGACCATTGGATCTTAATTTTCTCATACTGCGTTTTTATTTCAACTTTAATGAAACCAAAGCTTGTGAGCGTAGGGCCTAAGGCAGCCTCTTTGCCCTCCGTCATCCAAGAACCTGGAATGCCGGAACATAAAATAAGCCCCCCCTCCTCTTCGCGCACAAAACAATTTCGGAGGATCAGGATCCACTCAGCGGCTGCCCAAATATGCTGTCCATCGCCCATGCATCCCCCTTTGGTCCTGGGGTGGATCGCTTCCGGCCATTGGCCTGTGGGCGTTGCCAAAGAGGCAATCGAACTCATTAAATCAAAAAAACGAGGGTCTCCGGCCCGTAAAAAAACTTGGGCAACATGCAGCGTTAAATAAACATTAATTCCGGAATGACTGATCTCTTGATAAAACCCTCCCTGGACAAAACATTCCCGGAACAGGAACTCGGCGGTGTTAAGAAGCCGGGGGTCTTGTGCGGAAAAAAGTTGAAGCGGATAGCCCGCTACAAGCGAGCCGATGGCTCCTGCATCCATTCTCCGGTGAGGAGACGCGGGCATGACATTTCCTTTTGTTTGTTTGGTGGTCATCTTCAGGCTCGCGTCAATACACCCGAGAAAATCCTCCGCCTGGCCCAAAAATTGGGCGGCAAGATTGTGATCGCCGAATTGCTTCGCGAGGTAGGCGCTCGCTCTTAGACCCGCGACACCCCAAAAATCATCCCAGTAATAATAATCATTAGGTCCAAGATGTTCGGCGCTAAATCCCACAGGAAGCAAACCAAAGGAGCTACCCCCTTTCTTGAATTCCCTTTTATTTTGGATCCATTTTGCAGCCCGGTAAATAGACCCTTTCCATTGGGGGTCCGGTTTCTGGTTTGTCAATTCACAAAAACGGCGTAGGGCCCATAAAGCTTCTCCGTTAGAATCCCATTCTCCGTCTTGCGACAGAAAATAGCCGGCGGAAGTTTGACGCGTAGGGAACCGGCCAACGATTTTTTTTACCCGCTCGCTCAGGCCCACACACAGCATGGCATCCAGAATAAAGGCAGCGTCCCGGAACCAAAAACGCTTATAGGTGTAGGGACCCGGATAAATATCCTGCTGCGGAGAATGTAAAATAAGGGACCGGATTGCCGCGTCATAAAGAAATTGGAAATGCTTATCCGGCAGATTCGCAAGACACAAACCCAACAAACTTTCATCCCATTTTGAAACAGCAGATTTCAATCCACCCGCAGGCTTTACCGCATCATCTTTTAGGATCGGGATAGAAATCGTGACTTCGCGTTTTACATTCGGTTCAAGTTTAAAAAGAGCCGCGGCTGTAGCCATCCCCACAGGGCACTCCACTCCCTCCGCTTCTGATGACAAAGGAAGCTGCCCGAAAACATCCCCTTTCCAATATTGAGAAAAACAAGTTCTCTCAGGTACCGAATCAAAATGGACAAAGGAATTTCCATTCACTTTCCATCCCCTGTGGTTTTCTAATAAAGCTATTTTATGGATGAAACTAATCCCTTCCGGATTGCAAGGACGAAGCGAGGCCACCAACCAGCCGCCTGTTTTTGAGAGTGCCGTCAATTGGGTTTGGCAGATCACAACATTCGACTCTTCATAAGCTTCAACCTGGGAGCGAAGTTTCATATCGTGATCCTCAATCACTGTGATCAATTGCGGGTTGCCTTGAATCTTCCACTCCTGCTTGACTGACGTTACCCTTGAAGGCACCAAACGCAATCCTTCTTCATTGATCATCCAAGCGTCCAGTGACCACCCATCAAAAAAGGGAGTGACCAATCCCCGAGGATCGACAATCGACAAGTCGGTGCAATCAGGAACTCCCACTGCCGTCCAGTTTCTGTGAGTAAGATTCAGGTGAGTGAGATTAAATGCCCGCGGAATAAACGATTCATCATCCGGATCAAACTGGCGTTCCACCCAATAAGGCCAAATCCAGTCCATATTGTGCTGGATCGCCTGGCTGTTGATTAACCCGCGAGCCTGCATAATCGCACCCGCTCGAAGGAGTTCCTTGGGGGCCATGAGTTCAGAGGGTTGGGCGAAACGCCTGAGACTGGCTAAAACTAAAATCGGATCGAGAAAACCCTCAACCCGTGCAATATGCCGGACAAAGAGATTTCTTAGCGTTTTTGATAAACGGCCTGAGATCTTGCTGAAAAAAGTTTTTAGCATAATTCAAGAATTATATTCTAAAGAAGCTGAGAAAATCAAAATGGAGAACGGCCGACACAGGAACCTTTTGTGTTGATTATAAGAGGAAACCCGTTGAAGGTACTATGGGGTGTTAACCCCAATCAGAAGCGGGTTGGAGGTTGGGGGAAGGAAGATGGAACTTCTAGCGAATGGTTATCTGAACACCGCTCTCGATGATTCCTGTGGAAATGGCGTAGCGGGTAAGCCCTGCGGTATCGTGAATATTAAGCTTTTCCATAAGATGCTGCCGGTGCTTCTCAACGGTTTTAATGCTGATCTCAAGTTCTGACGCCATTTCTTTGTTGGCCTTGCCTTCGGCGATCAGTTGAAGGACCTCCGCCTCTCGCGAACTCAAACGGATGTTTTTCTTTTTAAGCACTCCCCCTCGATCCGGCAACTTCTCGTTTTGTTTTTCAAGAGCTTTTGAAATGGCGGGACCGAAAAAAATATTTCCCTTTTGGACTTCACGGATAGCCTTCGACAGAACTTCCGCGGAACTTTCTTTGAGTAAATAGCCTGCCGCGCCCAACCCTATCACTCGTTCAACATACTCGACATCGCTGTGCGCAGAAAGAGCGAGGATTTTCGTTGCGGGAGCGGCTTTTAAAATTTGCCGGGTGGCTTCAAAACCATTCAGGAGCGGCATTGCAATATCCATCACAACCACATCAGGACAAAATTTCTTGGTAAGCTGTACGGCCTCACGACCGTTCCGGGCCTCAGCGACCACCTTAATATCCTTTTCAGCTTCCATTAACATTCGAAACCCTTCACGAACCACGGCATGATCGTCCGCCAGCAAAACGGTGATGATGTTGGGTACGGCCTTCTTCATTAGAAGGGAACCTGTGCCCCGATGGTGGTGCCTACACCTTTTACGGATTCGACCCTAAAGCTACCGCCAACCATCTCCACGCGTTCACGCATGCCGAGCAAGCCTAATCGCTTGTTTTTTTTAGCAAACAGCACGCGCTCGACCTGAAAAGATTTTCCGTTATCTTTAATTTCCATGTGAATGGAGCGATGGTTTTTTTGAATATCCACTTTCACAAGGCTTGCTTGCGCGTGCTGAGCGACATTCGTAAGAGCCGCCTGTGTGACGCGGTAGAGCACGGTTCGTTTGACATTATTTAATCGCTCCACTCCGGGGGAAACTTTAAAGCGGATAGGGACACCTGTGCGTTTCGTAAAACCTTTCATATAGGAATGAAGCGCTGGAATCAGCCCCAGGTCATCCAGAAGCGTCGGGCGAAGATTGCGAGCAAATCGATGGACTATGTTCACCGACTTTTCTACAAGCCGCTGGGTACGAGTGATTTTTTTCTTGAGGCCTTTGGTATTGACCGCGGCCTCTACTTTCAATGTCCCAAGATGAACATTGATTCCCGACAAAGTTTGAGCAATTTCATCGTGAAGCTCGCGGCTGATTTCCTTGCGTTCTTCTTCCTGCGCTAACAGAATCTGACGGGATAAATGCCGCAAATGCTCCTGCATATTACGCGACTGTTCTAATAAGTGGGTGTAGTGCTGCTCGCTTTTTTTGAGTTTTTCTTCCACACCTTTACGCAGAACGATCTCCTGTTTCAGCTTTCGTAACACTTCACCATATCGCTGCGACAGACCCGTTGCTTTTATTTTTATATTCATGCCTTTGATACCACTACCACTATCGTATGATTGCGCCTCTTCATCTATGGGGTAATACCCTACCCGCCTCCCAAGGTGTGCCAGATATAGGGTTTCACCCCATAGAACAAAGGCTCAACTTTTAAGTAGTATAACTTCAAAACAGATGAGGGGGGTGATTCAAATGGCTAAGAAAAGCAGAGGTGGACGAATGACAGCAGCTAAAAATCGCGCGGCCAAGTCGGCGGGTGGACACGGTCCGGTTAGAAACCGTACGACAGGCCGAAGAATAATGAGCACTTAAAGCTCATTCATTAAACAATGGAAAGAGGGTGAATATATGTTGTACACAATCGCTGTAGTTCTGTTGGTTCTGTGGGCACTGGGCCTGGTAAGCAGTTACACCCTGGGAGGATTTATTCATGTCCTTCTCGTATTTGCACTTGTCATGGTGCTCGTCAATTTCATTCAGGGACGACGAGTGTTGTAAAAAATGCTTAACTTGCGTTAAGCCTGAAAAATGGAGGTTTTATGAAAACAAGCACCCTCATGGCGATTTTATTGATCGCCGTAGGCATCGTAGCGTTTGCTTATCAGGGAATCAGTTACACAACCAAAGAAAAACCGGTTGATCTCGGATTCGCGCAGGTGACGCCTGAGAAGACGCGATGGATTCCTTTACCACCGATTGTCGGTGCGCTCGCACTGGTCGGCGGAGTTACATTGCTCGTCAGAAACACCAAAACAGCCTGAATCTTCAACAAGCTCGGGGAAAAAGACGCATCAAAAAAAGAGGCCAAATCGGGCCTCTTTTTTTGATTCAAATGATTTTTCAGCAGGCTCTCCTAATCAACTTCGTTGATTGAGATAATCCGGTCAAAAAGAGAGCCCAGGTAGGATTGCCCATTTAAAGTAAGGTCTGAAACGACCACTTGATTGATTCTGTTTTTTGCATCGGAAGTCATCGAATAACGCTCCGCCCAAGTGCAGTGAATGACATAAAATTGCCCGTTCACCTGTCCCAAATAAATCATCATGTGATGGGGCATGCGGAGGATCGTAAGGCCGGGCAACGCTGACTTAAGCGTTTCTGTTTTTGCTTCTGCATCCTCTTTGTAGATAAACCAACCCAGCTGAGTCCCCACAAAGGCTTGGGTCTTTGAGCCGCGCGGCATGTCCACTCCTACGGTGAGAAAAATATCCTGAGTGAAGCCAGAACAATCCCGACCGTTATAAGTTCCTCCCCAGCCGTAGCGGGATCCGAGCAGCTTAAAGGCCTCGCGAATAATATTTCTTTGGGTAAAGGGAAGAAATCCGGTTGAAACGTCTGCTTTTAAATCCACGTAAGCTTTCCCCGCCGGAATCCAGACTGCAAAATTTGATTCTGTTTTAGCGGCTAAAGGAAGAACCGTGCCCATGCTCAGGCTTTGGATTGGCTCCTGCAGATCAGGATCTGCAAAAAGAGGGATACTCTCTCCCGTCACGACCAGGAAATAATCGGACTTCGAATATTTTTTTAGCTCATCTTGATTGGGAAAGAGCGCAATGTCTTGGGCCTTGACCCAGCCCCGGGCATAAGACGCTTGGACGTAAAACCATTTTCCATCGCTTGACTCATGATAGACCGCAACGGGCGTCCAGAGCTTGATCAGGGTAAATTGAAGCTGATCAAATTCGATGTCCCCTTTTTCTTCAAGCATTTTGACATCGGAAGGAAGCGCACGAACCGAAGTTGCCCGAGCGGCAGCCCCCCACCGGATGGTCAGACGATCGGGAATGGTTTCCCATTGCAGGAGAGGTTTGATTTCATTTTCAAAAAGACTTTTTGGAATGTCCGCATCGTCCGCTCCGAAGAGAATCCGTCCCTTGACCGTGTTGTATTCCAATTCAATTTGTTCGCGGACGGACGGACCTTCCCGTACCGGCGCCATATCGAAGATATTGACCTGATCCTTGACCATGGCACGGATATCTTCATTAAATGTCTCTAGCTCTTTATCGGTTTTGATTAAGCGATCCGGATCGGGCAGTTGATTGATCCAGTAATCCGGCGAAAGCTGTTCCGGCTTTACGCTGGTGAGAATCAAAGGCCCTGGAGGGAGGGGCGGCAAACTCTCCTCCGCAACGGCCAGCGGAACAAAAGAAAAAATAATTAAAATCCAAAAGGATATCTTGAGTTTCTTATCCATAAATTTTCAGGAATCACTCACCTATTTAGGCCTCATGAAGACCCCCAACCTTATTAAATTTTTCATGCGTGCAGAAAGAGAATTTTAAGGTCTCTTAACGCAATTCAGCAAGGAAAATCAGCTGATTTTACGGTAAAGGTATTGATTCTTGATGTGGGAGCTAAAGTAGGTGCCGCGAGAGGGTGCCGACATCAATTCTCGATAGGTCTCTTCCGGCACTCCTGAGTAGTGATAAACCCCGCCGCGTCTGAAAACAATCTCCAGAGTCGAGCTTTCAGCGTCATAGCCCACAATCGCAATTTCGCGTGACTGAACGGCGGTACGTTTGAGGGTTTCCATCAGTCTTTTATTATCGGCAGGAACTGGGGATCATTAAGACCCCGGCTATCTTACTTGGGAAGGCTAAAAATAAAACAACTCCCCTCGCCCAATTGGCTTGTCGCCCGAATAGTGCCGTGATGGAGTTCTACAATCCCTTTGCAGATGGCAAGACCCAATCCCGTACCCTTTTCTTCGACGCCGGGCCTGCAATGAAACTGCTGAAATTTGGTAAAAAGTTTTGGGAAATCCTCTTGGGCAATTCCACAGCCCATATCTGAGACGCTGCATTCAATGAACTTCTCTTTCTCGACAACCGAAATCTCGATTTTCCCTTTATCCGTAAATTTGATGGCATTAGAGATGAGGTTGCTGAAAACCTGGGCAATCTTTTTCTGATCGACATAAATTTCGACAGGTTTTTCGGGAAAAAATGTTTTGATCTCTAAACTTTTTATTTGGGCAAGGGAGTTAAATGTCGAGACCGCTTCCTTGGCAAGAGTGATAAGGTCCACCCGGGTTTTTTTGAGGGTGAGCTTACCTGCTTCCAGCTTAGAAATGTCCAAGAGATCATCGACCATGCCCGCCAGTCGATTAATAGCCTCCAAAACGAGCGACAGGGATCTTTTTTGTTTGGGGTTGATTTCCCCAAAAATTCCATCTGTAACTTGTGAAACTCCTTCTTTGATGACCATCAATGGCGTTCGCAACTCGTGGGAAACGGTACCGACAAATTCGCTTTTGAATTCTTCAATTCGCCTGCGTTCTGTAATGTCAGCACCATACAAAATGTATTGGAGATGTCCTTCCGGATGTCTGAGGGGAATGGCTGTGAATCCCAAAAAACCTTTTTGGCCGTTACTTCGCGCGTAAGAGACATCATCTAAACGTACGGGAGATTCTTTCTTTCTGCAGTTTGCAAGACCCGTTAAAAGAATTCCAATATCCCACGCGATTGGGCAATCTTTAAAGGGCTGATTGATGACGCTGGCAGAAGGGGTTCCAAAAGTTTTTTCCGCAAACGCATTCCAATGAGTGATCAGTCCATTTTCCCCCACACCGATCAGGATCGAGGTAATGGAAGATAAAAGAATTTCCGTTTGTTCGTAAGCCTTGCGGATTTTTTCTTCAGACCTCAGAACAACCGCCGCCTTACTCATCATTCTTTTCCTCCCGTTTTAATCGATGTACCGTAACCCGGTCCGCCACCCAGGACTCCAACATCTCCTGACTGAAGCGCCATTGGTTCCCGATTTTGAACGCCGGCAATTTCCCCCGTTGGGCCATTCGGTAGACTGTGGTTGGATTGATCCCAAAACGTTTCGCCACTTCTTCTACCGATAAATAAGATTTTTCGATCATTCTGATCTCCCTCAACAAAAAAGCCCATCTAAAAAGATGGGCTTATCATTTTTCTAAGACTGGTAGCCCGACTACCCTACGGTACCCCGTGAGGGCTCGCGGCTTTGTGCCCGATCCTTTCAGATCGTTTACCTTTTTCAGCTATTTTTAATCAATCCAAAGAACAATAACGCTAGCTAATCCTAGTCAAAAGATGCCTGACGACAGAAGTCCTGTCAAGGGCTGGCGAAAATTTTATTTTATTGGCTAAAGATGACTAAATTCAGGGGGGCTTAGGGCTCGACAATCCCCTCTTCCAGCCAGCGGTATTTGCCCTTGAGGGTTTCCTGCGCTACGTGATAGGCAAACGGGTCATCGTTGTGGAAAAGGGAGCGGAACTGCTTTTCGATCCGGCCGCGGGCTTGGCGCGAGAATAAATCCGCCAGTTCAATCGCGCTCGTATCAGAAGAATTTTTTGAGGACAAAGAAACGGCCCGGGAACAGGAAATCGCCATCCCAAAAAGGTCGGTTCCGATATTCACGAGACGCGTGAGAAGGAGCTGCTTTTTTTCGAGGCCTTGCCGATGAATCATCATCGCATGAAAAAGACTCCGCGCCAGGCGATGCGCTGTTTTATCCGCATAATCAAAATGACGCCGAAGTTTGGCCGGGATCGCAGTGTCCCTCGGAACCCGATTTCCATAAAGCCACTGGCTTGGATACCACATTGCGTAATGAGCGGTGGTTTGAAAAACGAGTTTGATTTTATTGAGGAAAGAAGTTTTGGAGTCCAGAATCGGGAAAATTCGGCGGATATGCGAGTCGAGGGCTTCGCGCGCGATAAAAAGCCGCATGATCTGGCTCGTTCCTTCAATGATGGTGTTGATCCGACAATCGCGCATGAGCCGCTCCACCGCCCAGGGTTTTTCTCCCCGCGCTTTTAGAGAACTGGCTGATTCATACCCGCGCCCGCCCCGGATTTGAATCGTCGCATCAATAATCCGCCAACTCGCCTCCGTGCAGAATAGTTTCGCGATCGCAGCCTCCAAACGAATGTCCGTCTTCTTACCGTCCGCCATGGCGGCCGTCAGTAAATGCATAGATTCCATCGCAAAAGTAGTAGCGCTCATCGAAGCGATCTTAGCGGCGACGGCTTCGTGTTTGCCAATGGGCCCACCCCACTGCTCTCTTTGATTGGCCCAAATCCGTGAAACCGCAAGGCACCACTTCGCGCCGCCCGTTACCGCGGCCGGCATGGTGAGTCGCCCTGTATTGAGGGTCACCAAAGCGAGTTTCAGACCGTGCCCTTCTTTCCAAAGAATATTTTCGCGCGGGACTTTTACATTTTTAAATCGGAGCAGGCCGTTTTGAATTCCGTGCAGGCCCATGAATTGGCAGCGGTGAATCACTTCCACTCCCGGCATCGTTTTTTCTACGATAAAAGCGGTGATTTGTTTTTTCTCACGTCCCTTTACGACTTTAGAAGGCGTCTGCGCCATCACGACCATGATGTCCGCAACAGGACCATTGGTGCACCAAAGCTTTTCGCCGTTGATCACATAAGAAGCGCCGCCGTCAACCGGTGTGGCTGTTGTCTTCATTCGCGCGGGGTCTGACCCCACTTCCGGCTCCGTCAAGGCAAAGGCAGAAATATCCCCTTTCCGGAAACGGGGAAGATATTTTTTCTTTTGCTCTTCGGTACCGAAAAGCATCAAAGGCTGCGGCACTCCGATACTTTGATGGGCAGAAAGCCAAACGCTCGTTGAGGCGCAGTGACTCGCGACCAGTTGGAGAATGCGGTTATAGTTGATCTGCGAAAAACCCATCCCGCCGTATTCTTTGGGAATTTTTAGAGCGAAACATCCGAGTTCGGCCAAGGCTTGAATAGCGCGCGCAGGAATTTCTCCGGTCCGGTCCACTTCATCGGCATCGATATTTTGCAGGAGGCATTTCTCGAGGCGTGCAAGAAACTCATCGCCGATCTTGCGGTCGGCTTCACTTTGTCCGGGAAAGGGAAGAATCAGGTCCCAGCGTACCCGGCCCTCGAAAAGTTCCGCGATAAAACTGGGGTGGACCCATTCCTGCTCGCGGGCCTCTTCGGCGACCTCTAAGGCCTTCAGTTTGTCCGCATTGACCTTCTGGCTATCGAGAATTTCCATGGCTCTTTAATTATACCTGTGGATCTAATATCGGCAAAAAGTGCTTTTTCCGATATAATCTTTCCTCCATGAAAACTTCGAATCTACGGACGATTGGCGTCATCCCCGCCCGGCTGGGTTCGACCCGGCTCCCCCGGAAAGTGCTCCGGGAAATTCAGGGGAAAATGCTGGTAGAACAAGTCTATCGGCGGGCAGCAGAATTTTCCGGCCTGACGGAACTTTGGGTGGCGACAGATTCCCGAGAAGTGATGGAAGCCTGCGGAAAAAGAAAAATCCCCGCCTTAATGACGTCAGATAAACACCTCTCCGGCACGGACCGGATTTATGAAGTGATGAAGAAAAAACCGGCGGATGTTTACGTGAATATTCAGGGAGACGAACCTCTCGTTCGCCCCGAACATCTGAAAGTTCTGCTGGAGCCGTTTTCTTCCCAAAAAGGAGTCAGGATTTCGACCGTGAAGGTGAAAGTTTCGAAAGAGGCGGCGAAGAGCCCGAATGTCGTGAAAGTCGTTACCAATTCTGCGGGCTGGGCGCTTTATTTCTCCCGTTCGTTTATCCCCTTTGACCGCGACGGCAATTCTCAAAATCCCATCTACAAACATCTTGGTTTTTATGCCTACACTGCGGAAGCGCTCGAAAAATTCCACGAGCTCCCCCCTTCTTCGTTAGAACTGACGGAAAAACTCGAACAGTTGCGTTTTCTCGAGAATCAAATCCCGATTTTTGTTGCGGAAACTTCTTTTGATACGATTGGGGTGGATACGGAAGAGGACCTTCAGCGGGCGGCGGAACTCTTAGCCAAAGAAACAAATTCTCGGAAGACTTTACCGGCCAAAACTTCCATCTCCGGCAAAAAACAGGGCGTCTGAGTCAGGATCTCGCAGGCATTCCAATCCGGATTCGCATTTTTCGATTCTTCCTCCGATAGCTGGACCCATTCCTTAATCATCGCCTCGGTAATTTCCAGATGAAACTGCAGCCCCCAGGCTTTTTCCCCTACTCGAAAGGCCTGATGCGGATAACGTTCGGAAGAGGCCAAGTATTCGGCACCGCAAGGAAGCTCGAATGTGTCGCCGTGCCAGTGAAAAGTCATGGGGCTAGAGGGCAGATGCTTTAAAAGCAGATCTTGCTTGGCCGAGGGGCGCATTTCGACCGGAAACCAGCCGATTTCTTTTTGCGGTCCTTTGTAAACTTTAGCCCCCGCGGCGGCTGCCAAAAGCTGTGAACCCAGACAAATTCCGAGCGTTGGAATCTTCCGGCGCACCGTTTCCTTTAAGATTTCGATTTCTTTGGAAAGAAAAGGATAGCGGTCCGCTTCGTAAACTCCCATGGAACCGCCCAATACGACCAGGGCGGAAAGTTTGGAAAAATCGACCGAAGGATTGGACACGTCGAAAACGTCAAGGTAGCGATAAGCTATTTTCTCTTCCTCAAAAATTTTCTCCAGCGAGCCCAATCCTTCGTGCCGGGCGTGCCGGATTGCGAAAATCATGACCCAATTTTAGGGCCTGCGACGAGGATCCTCAAGCAGATAGTAAATCTCAGAATCTCGCGCGCCAAATTCCTTCGCAATGGCGATGATTTCCCGACACTCCTCATATTTCTCCGACATCAGCGCTTCTTTAAGCGCCCAGAGGGCGGAGAGACACACGGGGTGTTTCCTTAAAATCCTTTCCTGCTGAAAATCGAACCTTTTTCCTGTTTGAGTTAAATTCGCCATTGCGAACCACCTCCTTTTGTGCGATGCACGGCGCCGGTCGGTCGAGCGGCGGTCGGCCGCCTGGTCATCCGGCACCGCGCGGTTGGCGCGGCGAAAAATCCACCAAATAAAAAAGCCCATTACCGGTTTCCCGATAATGGGCTTTTGGATGAATCCGTTTAAGGCTGACTACTTACTTCGCTAAGGCACCCTCCAACCCACTACCGGGCATGGTAGCCACGGCCACGTGGCTCGCATGCAGTCTTACGCAGGCCGTAAGACAAACGGGATAAGACAGAAATCTGTCCCATCCCATCAACGGCGTAATGGGTTTCATTTTGAAATTATTTTTTTGCTCGAACTGTTGTGGTGCCTGCATAACGGTAGAATTATAGCACATAATTAGAAAAAATGATTAAAAAGATAACCTAACATCAATACTTGAGGCACGCCGACCAGCACCGTCCAAAGGGCGGTCTTTTGGGCCTCACAACAGGCATGATGTTCGTGTGTAGACATGAGAATGAGTTTTATTATATGATACGTCCCTATGCAAATCCAAGAATCTCGTCCGAAATGGGGAATTTTAATCGTCCTTTTTCTTGTTTTGGGGGCCCTCGCAGCCGTTCCCTTTTTTCTCGTTCGCTCGCGGCCTAAAATTGTCCTTCCTCCTTATGAAATTCAAAATTTTATCGGTAAGGCGGAAATTTATTCCGGGGAACAGCGTGCCTGGATTCCTGCCCAGCGAAGCATGGCACTGAAGGCCGGCGATAAAATTCGAACGGGGGCTGACAGCGAAATTGATATCCGGGTCCCGGACCAAATCCGCATCCGCATCAAACAACATTCCGAGGCTGAAGTCACGCGGCCCAAATTCTTCGAGCAGGCCGCTCCCCGCTACCGGCTTCACCTGGTCCGAGGCTCACTCTTGGGATCAACGGAAAAGGAGTTTAAAGGCAAAGAACTTAATATTTCGACTCCGGTCCTGGTCGCTGCGGTTCTCGGGACTTCCTTTTTCATCGAATCACATCCCGAAAAATTAGAATCTTCTGTCCGGGTGCTACAAGGTTCTGTTACGGTCAAATCCATCAAAGCCAACAAATCGGTCGTGGTCAAATCGCTCGAGATAACCCGCGTGAAGGGAAGCGCTCCCCCCCTTCAACCGGTCCGTGTCTCGCGCGATGAATGGAATCAGCTGAAAGAAGCTTACGAACTCATCCAAAAAAGCGCTGCCGTGGAAGCGAAGCAGCTTGATTTTTCAAAGGAAGCCGGGAGTTTCTTTCAATATGTGTTTGATCACGGCACTTTTTACACGCAAAATTTTGGGTTTGCCGACCGGGAATTCGTTAAAGATGAGGCGACGGCAAAAACACGCATGCAAGCTTCTTACGACGTCTTCCCCAACGGTTCTTTTGTGGGCGTCTATATGAAGACCCGAAATCTTGATATCTCGCATTTTAAGGCCATTCAGTTTGAAGTTCGCGGAGATCCAGAGGAAGGTTATCCGGACAGCTTTAAAATCGAGTTGAAATCAGGCGCCGCTGTCGTTCGCTCTTTTGTGCCCAGAGACTTCAAAGAAAAATGGCAAAAGTTTGAATATCCGATTCGTTTTACGCGTCAGACTCCCCTGACGGAAGTCACCCTAGTTTTCGCCAATGAAAAGGTGGGAACCCACAAGAAGGGTGTTCTTCACATGCAGGACGTCAATCTCGTTCCTCAAGATCCGGCGCTCATCCCAAAGGCTGGGCCGGAAAAGAAAAAGCCGACTCCTAAAGTGATTGAACCTGATCCGGCTTCCTCGCCCGTTTAATCTTCCGAAAAATTTCTTTAAACTATAACTGCTTTTTGAATTGAGACCAGGGAAAGTTTTTCCCCGGACAGTGGGTCCCTGTCTTTCCCGGGACTTCGTGGTGTTGCAGGACCCGCCTTGGAGGGATGTGGTATTTGGCTTGGAGCTGGCGTACCAGCCAGACCAGAGAATAAAACTGCTCTTTAGTCACTTTCTCCTCATCAAAATTGCCGACCAGACAGATGCCGATTCCTTTTTGATTCATGTCCATCGCATTGCAGTGGGCACCGTCCATCTGATGAATCCAGCGGTGGCTCGTTTCAATTTCGCCGTCATTGGTTCCGCTCGTTCCGTTATCAATAACAAAATGATAACCCAGACCGTTCCAAAATCCGCGCCGCCGGTGACCCCGGTCAAAAAGATCGGCGTTGCCAACTTCCGTCGCACTGTGGTGGATGATGATGTATTCCCACTTATGGGAATCGGGGAGAAAAGGCCGGGTTTTTAAGTGCCCCCGCACGCTGGGAATCCAAATCGGAGTCCCTACTTTTAAATCCGACGGATTGGTGATGCGATTGGCTTTAAGAATGGTGTCGGCGCTGACGCCGTAAGTTTCGGCAAGACGCCAAATGGTTTCTCCCTTCACCAAAGTGTGAGTGACTCCCGGCCCGCCCATCGTGCGGACGGGTGAAATTCTCGCGGGATGGGTCGCACAACCCGCCGCGAGTAACAAAAAAAGTAAGGCCAGAGAGTTTCTTTTCATGGTTTTATTTTTATCTCCTTCAAGTCAACCAACTGAGGGTAACGTAAAATGGCTGTTTTAATAATCTTAAGAATTAATTCCTGATAGCTCCAGCCTTTTTTTTGAGCGAGGATGACAAGATCACCCGATTCCGGCGACAAACCGGGCAAGGGATTGGCTTCCAGAAAATAAAATTTTCCTTCCGGGTTGAGACGAAAATCAAATCGGGCAACATCCCTTAAGCCCAAGACCTTAAAAAGACGCAGGGCTGCCTTTTGAATCCCCTCTTCAACTTGAGGTGCAAGGTCCGGTGGATAATGATACTCAACAAGCGCCCTCCAATTACGTTTCGCTTCTAACGAATAAAAAAAATCTTTTTCAGCAGAATTCCGCGGGGAAATTTCCATAATCCCTATGATCTCGGGCGGGTCATTACCCACCAACCCCACGGTAAACTCCCGGCCGGCGATATAGTCTTCCACCAGGACCGGTTCTCTCGGGTAATCCTTAAAAAGACGGCTAATTTCTTGATTGAGTTGAGTCCCGTCTTCTACCCGTGAGGTTTTTTGAATGCCCTTGGAAGAACCTTGCCAAAGAGGCTTTACAAAAAGCGGAAACCGATTCGGAATTTCTTGAGCCTCTTGCGGCTCTCCCACCACCCAAAACTCGGGCGTTGGAATTCCGAGAGAAGTCGCCACGCGTTTAGCCAGGGCTTTGTCGAGCGTCAGCGCAAGGCCAAGAGGATCGGAGCCGGAATAAGGAATCCCTACCAGTTCCAGAAGTGCCGGGATTTGGGATTCGCGGTTCCTTCCCCGAAAGCCTTCTGCGATATTAAAAACAAAATCGATGTTTCCCTCCCTCAATTTTTCTATAATCGTCAAGTCCCCACCCAACGGAAAAACTTCATGCCCCTCTTCTTCTAAAACTTTCTGGAGGGCTTCGATGGTTTCGGGAAGATCAAACTCCTCGGCCGCATCGTCAGGCAGACAGAGGCCGGGAATCGAGGCAAGATCACTCTTTAAATTGTAAGTGATTCCGATCCGCACAACTTAAAATAGATTCCGTTGCCCGTGGTAACGTTTTTCGGATTGAGACTTTGAAGGGCCGGGGTGGTATTTCTCGCGCCGGGCCAGCCGATCGCTCGTACAAAAGGAACGCTCCTTGGCAAGAGTCTCTTCTCTTTTTTCTCCGGCGGCCGGATTTTTGTACTCAAACACGAGCCCTTCATAATTTCTTAAAATTAAGCCGTCATCGGTTTCACCGAGAAGGTAATTCGGCCCGATGGGAATTTTGCCTCCCCCGCCCGGGGCATCAATCACAAACTGCGGCACGCCGAATCCCGTCGTATGCCCCCGCAATCCTTCAATAATCTCAATTCCCTTCCACACCGAAGTCCTCAAATGCTCGGTCCCTTTCACGGGATCGCATTGATAGAGGTAATAAGGCCTCACGCCAATTTTGAGAAGGCCGTGGCAGAGTGCCTGCATCACCGGAAGGCTGTCATTGACCCCCCGAAGGAGAACGCTTTGATTGTTCATCGGAATGCCGGCCCGCTGCAGCCGGTCACAGGCCAAAGCCGCCTCGCGTGTAATTTCCCGGGGATGATTGAAATGAGTGTTGACCCAGAGCGGGCGATAACGCGAAAGCATAGTGGCAAGTTCGTCATCAATCCGTTGCGGCAAGACCACGGGAAAGCGCGTACCCAATCGAATGATTTCAATATGGGGAATGGCACGCAACCGAGAAAGAATTTTTTCCAACTTGGGGGTTGTCAAAACAAGTGGGTCTCCGCCTGAGATGAGAACGTCGCGGACTTGCGTCGCCTTAGTCAGATATTCCATGATTCGGTCAAGCTCGGCGTCCGTGCGAGTCCACGCACCTTCTTCCCATTCACGTTTGCGGGTGCAGTGGCGGCAATTCATTGGGCAAAGATTGGTGGCCTGTAGAAGAACCCGATCCGGATAACGGTGGATCAGTCCCGGCACCGGCATGTCCTCTTCTTCCTCAAGAGGATCCGGACGAGCGTTGTCTTCCAATTCGATTTCTTCACGGACGGGAAAAGACTGAAGCCGGATGGGATCCTTAGGATCATTAAAATCGATCAGACAGAGATAATAGGGAGCGATGATGACGGGAAATTTTTGAAGGACACGGGAGAGGACGGCTCGCTCGGACTCGGGAAATTTTCCATAGGTCATGACGGCTTCAAGCGAGGTGACGGCCGAACGCATGTGCCACCGCCAGTCCTGCCACTCGACGTCTGTTACGTTAGGAAAAAGTTCGCGCCGTCTCGCCTTGATTCCCCACTCGGTGGAATCACCAGGCCTTATAGACGGCGATACTTCCGATAAGGATTTGCTCACCCTACAAGAGGCCCTTTCTTTGCCTTCCCTGATTATCGGCTGATCCCTTTAAATCTTTCGCCCGTTAAGCCACTACGCGCAGGCGGGAAACCCAAAGGTAAGGAAGGAGCGCCGCCCCCATTTCCCCGTCTTTCAAAAGGACTTGTTCCCGGGAGGCAGCCACGACCGACCGGAGGATGGAAAAAAGGGAGTCGTGATAACGCAGGTTCACCACCCGACCCTGGATATGGCCTTTATCAATGAAGAGGCTCCCGGCTGTCGCAAGCCCCGTGGCCTCCATCTCGCTCTCGCGTACCAGCGTGTGATACCAAATTTTATTGATGAAGATTCCCCGGCGAATCCGCTTGAAGATTTCATCCCGGGAAAGAGTTCCGCGCGGCACCACCAAATTTTGCGGATAAACCGGATGTTCCAAAAGTCCCCGCGTGCTGTGCCCTTCCGATAATAATTCTTTGAGGATACCTTGATGGACGAGGACGACTTTTCTTTTGGGTTTTCCTTCCGCATCAAAAGGAATTCCGAATTGCCCGGCATGCCCCACATCATCATGGAGTGAGAAATATTCCGAGAAAATCTTTTTACCCTGAAAACCGGAGAAGACACTTTTTTGATCCGTACAAAGTTGCCGGTCAAAATGGCGCCGCAAGGGCTCGATCAATTCCAAAAAAGCGCGCGGCGAAAAAACGCACTCATATTCGCCCGGCTTAAGTGAAACTTCGCTCCGAGAAGCAAATTCCGCCAACCCAGCGGCTTCTTCCACGACCGAATCAACATCGAGCTTCTTGGGATCCGGATGATAAAAACTAAAATAACCTTTCCCGGAACCTTTGGTGAGGGTAGTGCCGAACCGGACGGCTGTGGCGGGATGAAAGGCCTCAAGGCCATCGTTATCGGCCAGATAAAAGGACCGTTCATAGGCGGAGAAATAGCCATTGGCACTGGCCTGTCTTGCCCGAATCAACCGAACGGCTTTTTGAATGACCTGGGCCGCCGTTTGGGGAATTTTTTGCAGATGAAGCGGAAAATTTTCTTTGATGCTTTTGTAGGCGACACGCCGGTTTGTCTTTTTTGAGGCCGATGGGTTTTCTGAGATCAAACTTATCCGCCGGAGCGTTTCCTGAATTCCTTCATCCGAGAGGTCATTTGATTCCGCCCAGACGGGTCCCTGACGCAAGGTATAAGAAAAAAGATCCTGTGAAGTGTTTTGATGAACCCCGTTATTAGTAAAACGAACGAGCGCGCCTTTTTTTGCGCGGATAAAAACTTGCAGCGGTAAGTTTTTCGCGTGCTTCAAAATCCGACGGGATATTTTTCGTAAGGGCTCGATCATTTATTCTCTTCCTAAACGAATGTTCCGGAAAAGCGCCGGGCTTACGCCGTGTCCGGTAAAGGCCTCCTGATAAGGCCCTCCTTTGCCGCAATCCGGAAATCCCCAAAAACTCCATTCTTCTTCGTCGGCGACCCGTTCGCAAGAACGCCAGAAATCCAGGGTGTTTCCGTGATAGAAAGGGAACCGAACCAAACCCGCGATCTTTCCGTTCTTGATGCGGTAGCCGATTTCTCCCCCAATCTGAAAACCGAGCCGCATTTCATCAATGGACCAACTGAGTTCGTTATCCAATAAAAAACCTTCTTGCGTATCGTTGATCATTTGGGCGAGCGTTCCTTTTCCGGGCAAAAGGCTGGTATTGGTCATTCGGATCAAGGGAAGATACGACCAATCCTGGGCCACCATATTGGCGCTGGATTGGGGTTGGTTGAGAAAAAAGGCAGTTTCCCGGCTTGTGAGATAATCCGTAAAAATTCCTTTGCGAATGACTTCAATTCGTCTCGCTGGCACTCCCTCATCGTCATAGTGAAAATTCCCCGCACCGGAGCCCAGACCTTCCCCTGCATCGCTTACCAGAGTCACTTCAGGGGAGGCCACCGGGGCTCCTCCCATGAGTCCGGGATTTAAAAAAGTTCTGCCGCCGAAATTATCTTCATAACCATAGACCCGGTCCGATTCCGAGGCATGCCCAAAGGTTTCATGAATCTGAAGCGCCAAGATGGAACCCTTCAGGATCAAATCAAAAGTCCCGGAAGGCGCCTCCGGGCTTTTTCGGATTTGTTTCAATTCTTCCGCTAAACGATCCGCTTCTTCCTGAAATTTGAAACTCTCGATCGCTTCAAAACCCTGAGCCCGAAAAATCCCGCTGGGACCGGGCCAACTTCGGCGGATTTTTTCCGGCCGGTGATTCTCGGATTCGACCCAGGTCTCCGCATAAAGCCAGCCGCCGGTGCGATAGAGGATTTGCTCAATCCAACTCCCATGACTTGAGATGAAGGTGATTTTCTTTCGAGTAAAATCAAGGACGCTGGAGACCGAATCGATCCAAGAATGAGCTGTGATTTTCTTTTCCGCTTCTACGACGGGCGCAATTTTTTCCTCTAAAGACATTTTCCACGGGTCTTTTACGATCGGTGTTTGCCATCTATCTTTTACCGGCTTCGAAGGGACAAGTTTCACTTCGGTGTGGCGGATTTTGGAAAAATGTTTCGCCATCCGATAGGCTTGATTCAGATGAAAGAGAAGGTTTTTTTCCGAGAGATTGCCCGTCGCCGAAAAGCCGAAGGCCCCGTCTTTTAACACCCGAAACCCGATACCGTAAGAGCGGGTTTCTTTCAAGTCATCAAACGCGGCATTTTTTGTCCGGATCTTCATCCGGTCCAACTCCACATAGCGGAGATCCGCATATTCCGCGTCCCATCCGCTCATTTTTTCCTGCAGGCGGGAAAGTAGGGTTTTCATAGCTTGTCTTATATTAACGGTCAGCGGTCACCATTTTTTCAATTGAGTTTCCAACGCTCGTTCGGTAGACTCGCCCGAATGCGGCGCCAAAAACTCGATTATCACTCCGGAAATTCGGTCCACGATCTCTTTTGTCGTCTTCCCAAGGCAACAATCCAACGTTTGGGGCGAGAGGTCATGAAGCAAGCCCCCCTCCACGGCTTGACTTATGTGGATGACAACGGAAAAACGGAAACCATCACCCTCACCCTTCGCCCGCGCCTCATCCGGGAAAAAATGAGAAATGCCTTGGCCCGGACGCTTCGTATCCTCGACGGAGCATTCCAAAAAATTGCCAAACTTTATTTTCAAAATCCTTCTTTAGCTGAGCTATTTCCTTTTTCCGCCCGCGAAGAAGATTGGATTTCTATGATGCGGCATCCTTCTTATCAGCCGGGCCGGGTCGTAAGCCGTTGGGATGCCAATACGACGTTTGATTGGGAAGATCAAAAAGAGGGATTTTCTTTTTTTGAAGTCAACGGTGTCGGCGTAGGAGGGCTTTGGTACGGCCCGTCTTGTGCGGAAATTACACTCAAAGTAATCGCGCCTGAACTGAGAAAGTTGGATTCTCGCTTTCGGCCTTTTGCAAATCAGGACATGCGCCGGCTTTTGCTCGATGTGATTCTTGCCCAGCGAAAAAAAATGGGCCGCACCCGAGGCCACATCGCTTTCGCCATGGAGAAAGCGAGCGGGTCCAATTTCGTTGAATTCGAACGATTGGCAAAATTTTTCACTCAGCGGGGCCATCCAAGCCTTGTCTGTGAACCCACCGATTTTCATATAAAAGGGGAAGATCTCTTTGTTCGTGGAAAAAAGATCGATGCCCTCTATCGGGATACTACCCTTTCTGAAATTTGTCTCTTCGAAGAAAAGGGTAAAGAGGTCGCTCCCCTCCGACTGGCCTTCAAACGAGGGCAGGTCATTTCTTCGCTCGAAGGGGAATTTGATCACAAGAGCGCTTTCGAAGTGTTTACCCATCCGGAATTTCTGGGAGCTTTCACATCGCAGGAACGAGCCCTTTTTAAGCGTCACATCCTTTGGACAAGACTTCTCCGCGAAATAAAAACCCCCGACCCCAAAGGAAAAATTGTGGATCTCATTCCTTACATCCGGAAATATCAGTCTCAACTTGTGTTGAAACCCAACCGGCTTTATGGCGGCAAAGGCGTCGTATTCGGTAACGAGGTGAATCGATCGGAATGGGACAAAAAAATCCACACGGCCCTGGGAGAACCGGGCGAATGGGTGATTCAACTGCGCGGCAAGTTTCGCACGAAACGCTTCTTTCGGCCCGATGAAAAAGGAGTGCGGGAAAAAGAACTTTATGTGGTCTCGGGGTTTTTCGCCACGGACAAAGGGATGGGAATTGTCGGTCGAATGTCGGAAAGAAAAGTCGTGAATGTGGCGCGTCGGGGCGGGCTCACTCCGATTCTCTTGGTTAAATAATGCTTAGTTTCTTCAGAAAAAAAACCAAAATCATCATTTGGTCCGTTTTGGTTGCTTTTATCGCCTGGGGCGGCTACGCCGTCAGCCTTCAACTGGGAGAGTCCAATCGTTCACCCGGAAAAATTTTCGGCAAAGAAGTGTCTTTTCGCGAATATTCCCTGGCGAATCGGGTGATTCAAAATCTTTCTCCCCCGCCCGAGGGAGAGAATCTTCCGACTTCTCAGGAAGTCGAAGCCAGGACCTGGGAATTTCTCATGCTTTCCCGCGAAGCGATCCGTCAAAAAACAGGTGTACGCGATGAAGAAGTGAGACAAGAAATCGACCGGCTCCTCGGCCAAAATGAATTTCCTATAACTTCCAATGACCAGTACATGCGATGGGTCCGCGCAAATTTCCATGAGGAACCGCGGGAGTTCGAAAATCAGCTCCGGGAACAAATCCGTATCCGTAAGCTCCTCGGCGAAGTCCGCAAAAGGCTGCCTGAAAATTCCGAGGAGGGACTCAGGCAGTGGCTGTTGGAACTGTCAAAAAGCGCCAAAATCACCGTCTACGCTCCTTCTTCTCAAAGCCGCTAGACTGACCTTTCCCCTTACGCTATACTGCCTCGGTCATGCAAGCCACGGTAGCGGAACTCGCCCAGAAAATCCGAGGGAAAGTCATAGGAGACGGGAAAACGGCCATTTTAGGCATTACGAGCGCCGATCAGCCCCTTACCGGCCACATTGCCTTTGTGGAGGATCCTAAGCGTCTGGGAGAGCTAGAAACGAGTCCTATTGCCTGCATCATTGTTCCCCCTCAAATTTCAAGCTCTAAGAAGCCCCTCATCCAGGTAGAACAACCCAAACTTGCCTGGGCCGAACTTTTGAATGTTTTTTTCCCGCCTCGAGCCTTTCCCGGAACGATTTCAGAAAAGGCCTTCGTTGCCCCTTCCTCCCGCCTCGGTAAACAAGTCACCGTGGAAGCGTTTGCTTACATCGGCGAAGAAACAGAAATTAAAGACGGAGCTGTCATTCGAGCTTACAGTTATCTCGATCGAAAAGTGAAAGTGGGGGAAAAGACAGTCATCCACCCGCATGCCACGCTTTATGAAAATACCGTGGTGGGAGGCCGCTGCATTATTCACTCGGGTGCCGTGATCGGCGCCGATGGCTTCGGCTATGTCCCGAGCCCTAAAGGTCAGGTCAAGATACCTCAAACCGGAAATGTGATCCTCGAGGATGAAGTGGAAATTGGAGCCTGCACGACGATTGACCGGGCTACGGTCGGCTCGACCCGAATCGGACACGGTGTCAAAATCGATAATTTGGTTCAAATTGCCCACAATGTTACCATCGGACCGAATACGGTGATTTCGGCGCAAACGGGAATCTCCGGCAGTTCAAAAATCGGAGCTTTCGTAACCATGGGAGGGCGTGTCGGACTTGCGGATCATGTGGAAATCGGCGATCAAGTCATGCTGGGGGCACAGTCGGGAGTCCCCACCGGAAAGAAAATCCCCCCCAAACAAATTTGGATGGGCACGCCGGCCCGCCCCTATCAGGAAGCCCGGAAACAAATCGCGGCTCAGTTGCGTTCTGTAGAATTGGCGGAAGAAGTGAAGAAACTCAGAGCCCGGATTGAAGAGTTGGAAAAACAGCCGCGGTAGGTTACGCCCGTTTGCCGATTAAACTTAAAAATTCCCCTCGAACTCTTTCGCTCTCGCGAAAACTTCCCAACATTGCGCTTGTAACACAGTGGGCTTCTCTTTTTTCGACCCCTCGCATCGCCATGCAGAGATGAAGGGCTTCAATGACGACCCCTACCCCGCGAGGATGGAGGGCTTTCATGAGACAATCCGCCACTTGGCTTGTCAGACGCTCCTGGACCTGGAGACGGCGGGCAAAAATCTCGACCACCCGGGGAATTTTCGAAAGGCCGATAATTTTTCCGTTGGGAATATAAGCCACGTGGGCTTTGCCATAAAAAGGAAGCAGGTGATGCTCGCAAAGGCTGAAGACATCGATTTCTTTTAAAACTACCATCTCGTCATAATTTTCTTCAAAGATGGCCTTATTCAGAACTTTCTCAACGTCTTGCCGGTAGCCGCGGGTTAAATATTTCAAGGAAGCAACCGCCCGTTGAGGGGTTTTTACCAAGCCTTCACGGTTCGGATCCTCGCCAAGTTTAACGAGGAGCTCACGGACAAGTTCCTCCATCCGCTCTTCCTGGGACTGGGTCGCTAAAATTTCTTCCATTGCATGATGATCCTCTCTCACGCTACAGGCCCTCCTAGAACGGCAATGCTCACTTGCTGGGCCAAAACGCCCGCCGCCTGGACAAACTGTTTTGCAGCCGGAGAATCGGAGTGGCTGATGACGATCGGTTTTCCTTCATCGCCTCCTTGACGAATGCGGGGATCAATCGGAATCGCCCCCAAAAAGGGAACGTTTAATTTCTCCGCGACTCGCTTACCGCCGCCTTCACTAAAAATGGGCGTCTCTTCTCCGCAATGAGAACAAATAAAAGCGCTCATATTTTCCACGACGCCTAGAATCGGGACATTGGTTTTTTGAAACATCGCGATTCCCTTTCGGGCATCCATCAGGGCCACTTCTTGAGGGGTGGTCACGATCACAGCACCCGTTACGGAAACCGTCTGGACCAAAGAAAGTTGCACATCACCCGTCCCCGGAGGAAGGTCGACCATCAGGTAATCCAATTCTCCCCAATCCACTTTTTGTAGGAACTGGGTGACTGCGCTGTGGAGCATCGGGCCTCGCCAAACCATGGGCGTCTCGGGCGGAACCAAAAGTCCCATGGAAATAACTTTTAATCCATAGGCTTCAATAGGAATAATTTTTTCGTCTTCCGTTACGGAAGGCCGTTTATCGGAAGGAATGCCCATCATGAGGGGCACATTGGGACCGTATATATCCGCATCCATCAAACCCACGCTAGCACCGGTCTGGGCCAAGGCAATAGCCAGATTGACACAGACTGTGGATTTTCCCACTCCGCCTTTTCCGCTGGCTACGGCAATCACATTTTTTATTCCCGTAGGAGCAGTTTCTTTAACGAGGAGACTGGGACCCCGGCGCACATTAGCAGACATCACAACAGAAACTTCTTTCACGCCCTGAATGGCCGCAACCGCTTTACGGACATCCTCTTTAATGATTTCCTTCAAAGGACAGGCCGGCGTGGTGAGCTCCACTTGGACGGAAACCTTCCCTCCTTCAATCGCTATCTCTTTGACCATCCCGAGAGAAACGATATCCCGCCCCAGATCGGGGTCTTTCACCACTTTGATTGATTGGAGGACTTGTTCTTTGGTTAAAGTTTCCATGGAGAAATTATTATACTACCGAATGAGGGTGCTGTTCCTTTAATTCTATTTCCCGGAGGCGGTTTACAAAACGCTGAAGATGCGGGAGTAATTCGTCCACTTCTTCGAAGGTGTTTTTGGGGCCAAAGCTGAAACGCACGGAACTTTTGGCTCTTTTATCTGAAAATCCCATGGCCTTCAAAACATGGGAAGGCTCCGGTGCGCCGGAAAGACAGGCAGAACCCGAAGAAGCGTAAATTCCCGCTTCATCCAAAAGAATTAAAAGCGCTTCAGCATCGACTTCATGGAAACTCAAATTGGAAGTATTGGGAAGCCGGTGATTTTTGTCTCCGTTGATTTCCACTTGAGAAAGGGCACCGAAAACTTTCTCTTCAAAATAATCCCGGAGTTTACCGACACTCTGGACGTCAATAAATTTGTTCTGGAGCTGCCGACAAGCTTCTCCTAATCCAATTGCGCCTGACACATTTTCTGTCCCTGCCCGGCGGCCTTTTTCTTGAGACCCTCCAAAGATGAGAGGCCGAAAAGGAACTCCCTTTTTCACGTAAAGAGCACCGATCCCTTTGGGACCGCCGAATTTGTGCGCCGAAAGTGAAAGAAAATCGATGGCGCTTGCTTTTAAAGAAAGGGGGATTTTTCCGATGGCCTGCACTGCATCCACGTGGAAAAGAATTCTGCGGGAATGAACCAATTTTCCGATTTCCTCTACCGGAAAAATAACTCCTGTTTCGTTATTGGCGGCCATGATTGAAACAAGAAAAGTGTCATCCGTAAGAGCGCTGTTCAATTTTTGGAGATCAAGATTGCCCTGAGGGTCAACGGGCAACAAAATGATTTCGGCGCCTTCTTCTTCTAACGCGCGGGCAGGCTTTAAAACTGAGGAATGTTCGACGCTTGTCGTGACGAGTCTTTTCTTTCCCTTTTGGGTCCAAACAGCGCTCCGAAAGGCTGCATTATTGCTTTCGGTCCCCCCGCTCGTGAAAATGATTTCTGATTCTTCTTGGGCTCCTAAAAATGACGCCACTTCACGCCTTCCCCGTCGAAGCTCCCGAAGGGCTTCGGAGCCCATTTGGTGGATACTGGAGGGATTTCCATAGGAATCAGCCCAGAAGGGTCTCATAGCTTCCAAGACCTCAGGAAGCACTGGAGTGGTCGCGTTATGGTCTAAATAGATGCGTGGCTTCATAGACAAATCCGGAAGGGGAAAAGAGGGCTATTATGACAGCGGTTTAGACTGTGTCAATGGCCCTATTAGGCTTTCTTCTGCGTGGCTTCCTTACCGTAATACCGGCCGTAGCTTTGATAATAATATTTGTAATAGCCGCCATGGCGTTCCTTCTCGATATCCACTTGATTCAAAATCGCTCCGATGATTCGGATGCCGCTTTTTTCCAAAGTTTCTCTTGATTTGCGAATAATTTCGGATGGTGTTTTGGCGGCTCGAATGACAAAAATAATATGACTCGTGATACTGCCAAGAATCAGGCTATCTCCCATACCGGTCAGAGGCGGCGCATCAATGATCACCCGATCAAAACGCTCCCCTGCAATCTGGAGAAGCTCCGTCATCCGTTTGGAAGATAAAATTTCCGCCGGGTTGGGAGAAGAGGGGCCGCTTACAATAACCGAAAGATTCTCAACAAAAGTTTGGCGCACAATGGTATCGAATTCAATGTCGCTGGTTAGAAAATTAGAGAGTCCGGCATGATTTTCCAATTTGTATACTTGTTGAGCAACGGGCCTTCTCAGATCGGCATCGATGAGAAGCGTCCGGTTGCCGTCTTGCGCAAGGGAGATGGCAATATTATTGGCAACAAAGGATTTGCCTTCACCGGGAAGGGAACTGGTAAAAACCAAACTTTTTAAAGTGGCGGCCGGCGCAGAAAAATTGATGGCGACGCGAAGATAACGAAAAGATTCAGCAACTGAAGAACGCGGCTGATAATGAGTAATCAAAAACCTTTCTTCCGCAGGAGCATCGATAGCCTTTAAGAGCGGAACGGGGCCGAGAAAGGCCATGGAAATCCCCCGGCGGGCAAAATCATCCGGTGAGTGAACCGTATCGTCAAAATAATCCCAAACAAAAATTAAAAGGATTACCACCATAAACTCTACCCCTATAAAGGTCTGGGCTATACGCATCCGGTTGGGTCCGGAAGGAGAAGTGGGAAGCTTAGCTTCCTCTACAATGCGGGCATTTGAGACCTGAAGTTTTCCCGCAGCTTGTTGTTTAAGGCCTTCGATCACCCGTTTTCTTTCGGCTTCAATACTCTCTCCCAAAAATTTGTGGCTGGCTCTCGCCTTGATCACCAAAGGATGTTTTTCCCGATATTGCTTGAGAAGCGTTGTGAGTTCGGCTTCCAAAAAAGTCCTTTTCTCCTCCAGCGCACGAATGGTCGGATCGGTTTGAATAGAAGGGAGGGTCCTCATTAATTCCTCGCGAGACAATTGCTTCACTTTTCCGAAAGGATCTTGAACCGTAATGGTTTCTTTTCCTTCCTGAGGAAGCCAAGCAAGAATTTCTTTTGAAAAATACAACATGTCTTCGAAATTTTTCCGGATATAGGCGCGGCAAACGGCATTCGCCAGGGTCATCGAAAAAACGGGGTCTGGGGAAGAGGCGGTGATGTTGAAAAGCCGGCTCCCGCGGATTTGCACAACCGAAAGATGGCCCTTGAGCCGAGCTACTGCGTCATCCATCTCGGAGACATGGAAATAATCAAAGAGCTTCATTTCATCGACCACTTGCCGAAGAACGGTCGAACCCACCATGATTTCTTTTTGAGTGGCGAAATAATCTTCCTGTCCCAGATCCGGGGATACCATCAACTGGGGCGCTTGCCAACTTCCCACGGGTCGCTCAAGAATGAGCTGGGCGGAGGCTTCATATTGGTTCTGAAGCCGGGAAACATAAATGGAAGCGAGTGTTACTCCCATGACCAAAAAAGTGATCAAGAGATTGAGGTTTTTCTTGAGAAGAAAGAGATAATATTTGTAATCAATCGGCCGCTCTTCAGACTCATAATAAGTAGCGGGCGTGGGCGGAACAGCAGGGTTAAGGGGAGGAGAGGCCATTAGAAGAGACTTTCTCCGACGCTAATGACGTCGCCCGGCTCTAAATCAATATCCGGGCTGCTGCCAGAAATAATGGATTCCGCATTGGCTCTCAGGATTCGCGTTTTGCCATTTTCTTTGCGGATCACTTTGATCTTTCTTACGTTAGCGATATCCGAAAATCCTCCCGCCATGGAGATGACCCGCAAGAGGGAAAGCTTTTGATCGGGAGGAAAATCATAAGTTCCGGGTTTGCTCACCTGCCCCAAGATCGCCAAGGATTTTTTTTGGACCTCCCCGCTTTCTCCTATTTCAACGACCACCACGGGATCCACCAGATAATCTTTTGCCAGAATCTGGGCAATCTCCCGTTCCGCCTCAACTGCTTTCATCCCCTGAACTTTGACCCTACCGATCAAAGGAAGCGTAATCGTTCCCTCGCTTGAGACCTCGGTATCGGTACTCTTAATGAATTCATCTTCCGGATAGATTTTAACCCGAAGCTTATCTCCCGCCTCTAGCAAACGGTCTTTTTTAGTATAAGCGGTTTGAGGGGTAGCAGGGGCAGCTCCCGGTTTTGCTTGAGGTGCGGATGCTGAGCCAGTTGATTTTTCAACCACCATATCGCCCCAAGACAGAAAATTTCCAATCAACCCGAACATAAATAAGAAAATAATTGCTCTGAAATTTCTCATCTCTTCCCTTCCTTAAAATGACCAACTCGTGCCCACTAACCAGGTGTGAGCCCGATTTTCGTCCGTTTTCTCATTCCCATATTGATAATGAAACGTATAAGCTAGCCGAAGTCGAAACCATTTAGCAAGTTGATAATCCGCAGCCACCTGAAAGGGAAAGGTATAGACCCCGGTCCGGACATTGGCCGCGCCGGTTGTCTTTGTTTTCGTATGAGTGTGGGTTCCGTCAAAGGAAAATTCCGTACTGAGCTTTCGGTTGAGGCGAAAACGAAGACTGGCGCTCAAGGCATTCACCCGCGAGCGGCCTTCGGTCTTGAGCAAACTGGCTCCCGAGATCGAATCGGAAAGCGTTAAGGTAAACGTATTCGAATAGAGCAAGCGAAGGCTGGTTTTGGGTGTCACTTGCCAGATATAACCGAGAGAAGAAGCGGTTTGATTAGAAGAAGAGGCATTCGCCGTGTCAGGATCCTGGAAACTTTGCGAAAAATCTGCCTGTAGCGAAGATTTTCCGGTAATTTTTCCAAAATAACTTATGCGAAAAAGATGGGTGGTCGAATCGCTCGTCTTCGTCTTATCCTCTGTAATGCGCCAGGAATAACCGAAATCAAAACGACTCTTGGGAGTCAACAAATAGGACGCTGAAGGCTCCAAGGAAAATTGCCAATCCCCCGTCTGATCAAAATTCTCATGGGGAAAATCTCGCCGGGCATAGTCTGCGTTGAGATTAAACGAAAGTTTTCGGTTTAATTGATAATTGAGGGAGGCGCGATGCGAGTTGTCCCAGCGGATTTCCTTCCCGTCATCGATGCCTTGAACACGAAAACTTTCCCGGCCGATACGGTCGTTCAGTGAAAGGGTAGTTCTTTTCCCGATTTTTCTGCCGGATCGAAGAGAGATTTCTTGAAAGGCGGTGTCTTTCCCTTCGGGGAATTGATCATTGTATTTCCGGTTCCACCGGTATTCCGCACGCATGTCCGTCTTTCTTCCCCCAAAATCGAAACTCATATAGGGACTGAGCTCAAAAAGTGAATTGTCTTTTTCGTGATGGATCAAATTCCGATTCACGTTGGAATCATACGTGTAATTAAAATCCCCTCCGAAACTGAACCGGTCCCGCTTGGGAAACCGCAGGAGTTCTTTTTTGAGCCGCTTTAATTCTTCCCGGGCGGCTCTTTCTTCTTCCGACATCGTCCCCTCTTGAGCACCTTCTTTTTCTTCCAATAAAAGTTCCGCGGTCATGGCTTGTTTTCCTTCAATTTCTTCGGCGCTTTTTTCTGTTTTGGCAGAAGGAGATCCGGGTCGCGCTAAATTTTCCAACTGCGTTAATTTTTCTCGGCGGATCCTTGCCTCTTTTTCTTGTTCTGTTTCTTTCTCGATGGCGGATTGTGCTTCGCGGATTTTTATCCCCGTCAGGTTAAGAAAAAAGGCCGTCGCAAAGACGGCCCAAAGAATTCTTCTATGATTCCTGGTTGCGTTTTTCAAATTCATCTAAAGCCGGGAATCATTACCTCAAAATCGGAGTTTCGGTTAATGTTTCGGTTGGCTTTTGGCTCATGGGGAGTTTCAAATTTCTATTCGCTTCGGGAAATCCCGGATAAATCTTAAAAGCTTCCTGAAATTGGTTTTTGGCTTCCTCTCCTTTTCCTAATCCCCATAAAGCACAACCGCGATTGTTGAGAATCTTAGCCCGAACAGCCAACGGAGGCTCGGGCGTTCTTTTTTCCAGCTCTTGCAGAAGCTGGTCGGCTTCCGTATAACGTTTCATTAAAATCTTTACCACCGCCAAATTAAACTTGGCTATAAAATACGAGGGTTTTACTTTCGTTCCAAGCGTATAATATTTTTCCGCTTTTTCAAACTCACCTATTTTTTCATAGACATAGCCAAGAACGCTTGCCGTATATTCATCCGAATGAAGACCGTAACCTTTTTCCGCTTCATCCACTGCAAGCTCAATGGAATTGCGCAAAACGTAAATGGATGCCAACGCGCTGTGGACCTGTCCATCTCTTGGGAAGCGTTTGAGGTGATTTTTGAAGATTCCGCTAGCGGCTTCAATCCGCCCTGACGCTAAGGCACGGAACCCATCCTCCCGTAAATTGCGCTGAAGGGCCTCTTCCAGCCGCTGTCCGGCCAGTTTCACTTCGGGCGATAACCCGGGGAAATCCCTTTTAAGTTTTTCTAGCCGTTGACGGGCCTCGTTGGTATTTCCAATCCGGAAAAGGTAAATTTCTCCTTGTTCCAATTCGGAAAGAACCCCAAGCCCCAAATTCGAATTTTGAGAAAATTGACTGTAACGATTGATGGCTTGATCATAATCTCTATTTTCATAATGAATATCGGCGAGCTCAGCCTGAGTAACATCGTTTAATTCTTTCACCAAATTCTTTTCTTCTGCCAACGATTCAAAAATTTCCTTACCCTTTGCGAGATCCCCTTTCCACTTATAGACCAAGCCGCGGTAGAAAAGTGCTTTGGCCCGAACCCGCGGATCCGGCGCTTCCTGAATTTTTTCTAAGACCGAAAGGGCGCGGTCCGTCTGAAAAGTGGCAATGTAGTTTAACGCAAGTTCAAGACCCCCCTCTTCCTCAAAGATTCGCTCCGGCCTCTCCTTGATCCACTCTTCGATCTCAGGCAGGCGAGCCAGACGGTTTCGGATGGATGCAATTCGGACGAGAAGTTTATTCGCCATCGCTTCTTCGCGAGACCCCGGAAATTCTTTTTGGACACTTTCAAGCAGCTTTTCTGCTTCATCCAAATGCCTTAATTTTGTCTGCACATGCGCAAGAGCTATGGTGACAAATCCCCTCTCGGGGCGATCCGGATAACGACTTAAAAATTCTTGGTAATAACGCCGGGCTTCGGTGAGCTTCCCGTTTTTTTCATTTCGTTCGGCTTCCCCCAGAATCAGAACACCCGTACCCGTAAGCGGTTGATTATCCTGCAAGGGTTTGAAACGTTTCAAAAGATAAGAGAAAAAATGCTTAAAGGCATCGGCAAAAGATTTGAAAATATAATAGACACTGTCGGCCGTTCGAAAAAACCAACTTCTTTGGGAGGACCTTTCCTTCAGCACCTCAGACAAGTACACCCGGGCGCGGGCATAAGCAGAATTTTCTACGGCATCTCGAACTGAACGGGCGGCATGTTCCAAAAGAACGACATTCTGAAAATCCGCATTCTTTCGGGAAGCTTCGTCCATCACAAGCTCTTCCAACCTGGAACTGTAAGCCTGGCTACTTAATAAGGAGGGCGTTTTTTCTCGGGAGACAACGAGGGCCTCTTTTAAGTTCTCGAGAGAATAATCAAGGGCAAACTGGGCATAAACGCTAAAGCCAACCACCAAAAATAGGATCAACGTGGAAATTACAAGAACACCCGTAATGACTTTCTTCATTTCAACACCTTTATCGCGAATAATGCTATAAAATGATAGCCGATGAATAAAGGTAACGTCAAGTTTGCTTCTTCCGAAGCCGTTATTACATTGCAGCTAAATATCATTCGATGACCCACCCTAAACGGAGAACAACACTCTTTTTTCGCATCGCACTCCGACTCATCTTTCCTTTTTTATTTCTCATTTCCGCCTTTACTGCTATCCAACTGACCAATCAGCTTTCTTTTTTAAACAAAGTTTACGAAATTCAAAGCCGGGTTTCTCTTCAGGGGATGGCAGAGGTCCTCAACCAAACTCTAGCCAACCCTGAGGACTTACAAAATCCCTTCACGCTAAAGGCCAAGCTAGAAAAGGCCAAAGAAGCCCATGGGGTCTCCGATCTGTTGATTATTGATCCCCTGACCCGCGAAACCTTATTTAGCGACCAAGAAGATGGCATCATGCGTGAAGACCTTATCTCTGCCGAACAGAGCCTTTTAGCCAAAAATGAAGGAAAATCACCTCTCTTTTTAATCGACAAAGAAGCACAAAAACTAAACGTCTTCATTCCCATAACAAGTCTAGTGCGGGAGAAGGTTTACGTCGCAAAAATAGGCTTTCCCTTGGGCAATATGAAACTGGCCCTTCAAAAATCCATTGGGGCCCTAGTAACCATGTTTTTACTGACGGCTCTGGCGGGGTTCATTATCGCGGCTGCTCTCTCGCGCTCAATTGTCCGGCCGATTCAAACCCTTAACCGGGCTACCCGGGAAATGCTGAAGGGTGAATTGGGACAAAAAGTTGCCATTTATACCGGCGACGAAATTGAGGAGCTGGCGGAGACTTTTAACCAAATGAGTGTTTCCCTCAAAGAAATGAAAGAACGGGCTGAGGATGCTAATCCCCTGACTCAACTTCCGGGCAACCACGGCATTTATTACGAAATTCAAAAACGAGTCTTAGAAAAGCACAAATTCGTCTTTTTTCACGTGGATATCGATCGTTTTAAAATCTTCAACGATCATTACGGGCTAGCACGGGGTGATGATGTCATCCGAAAGACAGCGAAAATTTTAAGAGACGCGCTCAATGAAAAGGGCGGTCAGGGCAATTTTCTGGGCCATCAAGGAGGAGACGATTTTGTCATCTTAACCCAGCCAACACACGCACGGGCTGTCGCAGAAACGGTGATGGCAAAATTTGACGGGCTCCTGCGCCAACTCTATCGAAAAGAAGATTATGAAAATGGATTTATTCTGGAACCGGATCGGCGCTCTCCCGAAGGCCAAGTCAACATGGTGAAATACCCCCTCATGGCTATTTCTTTAGCCGGAATTTCCAACGCGCGACGAGATTTCACAGATTATTTTGATATTCTGAATCGTGCCGTGGAAGTCAAACGAAGAGTGAAATCCGTATCTCAGAGTTCCTACGAAATCCAAGAATAACCCGCCTCACTCAAAATCCGGCCGAAAGAGGGCGAGGGTCGCCCCCATAAAAATATAAGTCAGGATCGAGATCGAAAACTGCTGCATGAGGTGGTTGATCGCAGCGTGGGATAAGACCATAAAAACGGGGGCAAATAATGAGAGACTCGAGATAAATTGAAAACGACTCTTCGTCTTGAAAAAGCCGCGGATCGATTCGAAGAAATAGGCTAAAAGAAAAAGAAAGTAAAAGAAGGCACCGATCCCCTCCTCGGCCAGAACCTGCAGGTAGTGGCACATGGCTTTGTGGTCAGCCATGACCCAAGAAGGATGGCTTTCACCGGCTGGTTTTGGGCTTCCATAACGTAAAGAAAAGTTCAAATAGCCCTCGGTCCCTACTCCTAACAGCGGATGAGAAAGATAAATACGAACGGCCCGACGAGCTCCCTCCCGATTGGTGGATATACTTTCCTTCGTTTTTTCCGACTCTGTCTGCAAAGTCCGAATTTCATTCCAACCCTTCTTCAAAGTCCCGGTCGAAAACAAAACTACCAGCACAAGGAAAAGTGAAACCGCTACACCAAGAGATTGGCTGCGCGAGGGAAACTTAAGAAACGCGGTGAAAAGATAGACGATCAATGCCCAAAAAAAGCAAATTAGGGTGCCCCGAGACAAGAATAAGACAACCCCCAATGCCGTCGCAGCGCAAAAAAATGCAGCCGTTACAAATAAAATAAGGTGCTTCGTTTCTTTCTCTTGACGCCAGAGGTCCCATTCGCGGAAAAAAAGTCCCCATGCCGGGAAAAAACCCAGCGCAATCAGATCACCAACATAATTGATAAAAGAAAAGCGGCCGAACACGTATTTTGATAAAACCTCGCAAGAATAAAATAGGGGATGAAAATAAACCATCTGCCCATCCCCTGCCAAATAACTGGCTTCTCCTTTGAGGAGGAAGGGCGGAATGGCATTTATGGCCAGAAAAAAACCGGTTCCGGCTAGCGTCCATAAGAGATGATGGACTCGGGCCTTTGTTCGAAAAAAACAAAAACTTAGAAGAAAAAAGACGAAATAAAAGGACCATCGAAAGGGCGAATAAAGGTATTGGGGAAAAAGAAGTAAACGGTCAGGGGTTAAATTTCCGGCCTTTATTATTAGAAAAACCGTCCCCAAAAAACGAATTAGTATAAATCCAAGAAAGGAGAAGAAACAAAGAACGGTCAGATCTTTAGAAGCAGGGCTTTCTTTTTGAAAAAAGATAAAAAATACGGCGGAAAGGATTCCTCCGAGCCAGAGACGCAAATAGAGCTGGTCTCGAAGATCCACCCCTAAGGTGAGAAAAAAAGAAGCGACGAAAACCAAGAAAAAAATCTCAAAGAAAGCGGCTGAGCTATTTTTCATTTGCCTTGATTCTTTATCCAGTCAAAAATCACGGGGTTCCATTCCTGCCGGTGCTCATGACCGGCGTTGGGATAACGAAAAAACCACACCCTTCCTCCTCGCCTCTTTAATGTGTCCACATGTTTTTGGATTTCCTCTATATCAAATTGAGGATCTTTCCCCCCATGCACGAATAAAATGGGCGGAAGTCTGATGGTGTCCACTTTGGATGTCCAAGGCTCTTTACCCGGGGATGCAATCAAAACAGCTGCCTTCCAGGCAAACGGACGACTGAGAAGGATCCACCGGGCGATTAACGCTCCGGAAGAGACGCCTGCAAGGTATAACTTTTTTTTATCGACCGGATATTTTTTGCCGACTTCTTCAACCAGCCGGTAAAAAGTGTCGACATCGACCATATCAAGATCGGGACAAAGAACCATGACTTGTCTTTTTTCGGCTTCCTCTTTCCAAACCTCCAAATAGTTTTGTCCCTTATCTCCGGTACCATGCAGGGCGAGAATCATAGGAAATTTTTGATTTTTCTTTGCAACAGGGTAAACGAGCAAGTGGTACCGAAGACCTTTATAATCTTTCGGTAAAAAGGCGAGATCTACCGGCAAAATATCTTCAACGATCTTACTCCCTTGCTGGGGCGGCTCGACTTCACCGGAATAAACAAAGTTTCCTCCCATTAAAGGTAAAATAAAAAGAGAGATTTTTAAGAATTTTAACATCCTCATGCGTGTTCAAAGTCCGGCTGAAAGAGGGCGAGTGTCGCCCCCATCAAGAGATAGACTAAGACAGAGATCGAAAACTGCTGCATGAGGTGATTGATCGCAGCGTGGGATAAGACCATAAAAACGGGGGCAAATAATGAGAGACTCGAGATAAATTGAAAACGACTCTTCGTCTTGAAAAAGCCGCGGATCGATTCAAAGAAATAGGCTAAGAGAAAAAGAAAGTAAAAGAAGGCGCCAATCCCCTCCTCCGCCAGAACCTGCAGGTAGTGGCACATGGCTCTAAATTCGGCCATGGCCATAAAGTCTGAATCGAGATTGCGAATAGCGGTTCCCTCCGTAGCAAATCGTAAGGACACATTGCTGTAGCCGTCCGTTCCCACGCCCCATAAGGGATATGCCCGATAAATGCGTAAGGCGCGCCGCGCTCCTTCCCGGTTTGTTGAAGAACTCGTGTGCGTGTTAGTAACTTCCGTTTCTCTCTGCAGCGTCCCGATTTCATTCCAGACTTTCCCCAAATTTCCTGCCCAAAATAAAAATATCAAAACGAGAACAAGCGCGGCAAGAGTAAAAATGGACTGGATTCGCGAAGGAAATTTAACGAATAAAGTCAAAAGATAAACCAAAAAGGCCATCGAAAAACAAATAATGGTCCCACGAGAAAAGAACAAAATAACCGCAAGAGCCGTCACGCCGCAAAAAAGAGCCGGAAGGGTGCAAGAAGCAAGAGGCTTTTCCCTTTTTTCCCGAAAGAGGTACAAGGCATAAAAGAAAAGCCCTAAGGCGGGGAAAACTCCAAAGGCAATAACATCCCCCGTATAATTGACATGAGAAAAACGGCTCAATAAATATTTAGACAAGTAATCGTTAAAATAAAAAGCGGGATAGAAAAACCCCGGCTTACCGTCCGCCCCTAGATAGCCCGCGTGTCCTTTGATGAGCAACGCCGGAATTGCATTCATGGCTAAAAAAAATCCCGATCCTGCAAGAACCCACAGAAGATGATGGATCCGGCTTTTTGTACGAAAGAAGGAATAACTCAAGAAAAAGCTGAGAAAATAAAACGACCATCGGGCCGGAGAAGAAAGATACTGAAAAAAAAGTTCGGATCGTCCATGCCCGATATTAATTACCAAAAATGCCCAAAAGAAACGCGCCAATTCGAATACGAGGAAAGAAAAGAAAAAAACGACTGTCAGATTCTTCGACAGATCAGGGGATTGTTTGTTGCGCAAAAAAAGGAAGAAAAGGACCGCCAGAATGATTCCTAAACCTACACGAAAATAAATGAGCTCGAGGAAATCTGCACCCAAGGTGAGGAAAAATGAGGCGATGAAAAAAAGAAAAAAGGTTTGGAATAAGCCGGCGGGAAAACTAGTCTTCAATCTTTTCGCAGACGGGTTCTGAGGATCCCTGAATCAGCGAACCGCACACACAATTAATGGGTTTCCCGAGATCAGAACACTCCTCATTGCAATCTTTTTCGCAATTGGTTCCCGTGTCGGTTCCACTCAATTTACAGGCAGTTGCCTCACAGTCCGGAACACTGCCTTGACGGCATTTACAGCACCATTGAGGCTGGGTGGGGGGGCCAACCAATGTACCCGTATCGCAGAAAAGCTTGCAATTTTCTTGAACCGGTTTAACACAGCCGCCTCCGCAATGAGTTGGATCGGAATTCGGTCCCATAGCGACCCCATTTGCACAACAATTTTGGGTAACTGCTGGGGCACAACGATAACAGGTGAATGACGGTCCCACGGTCTTTTGCTGGGTCTCTTCTTGACACTGACCCTCTTTACAAGGAACGCTTTGCCAACCGGCTCCTTTATCCGGATCAATCTCTTGCATTTTATCGCATTCGAAATCTTCGCAAAGAATTTCGGCCGTAGCAGTGATTCCTGAAACTTTATATTCTAAATGGTCAAGCCCTTTTTTGGTACAAAGGTATGATAATTCTTTTGATGTTCCTTTCATCATTTCTGAGGTAACTGGAAAAGTGGTATCGCCGCTAAACTTTCCCGTGTTAGCGGAAATAGTACCGTCAAGGTTTTCACTCGGAGTTTCCGGAGAGGAGGAGGCTCCTTCCCCCATCGTTATTTCGGCATTTGTGTCGGTTGCGGCCCAGGCCGATTTTTCGCCGAAAAATCCTCCAAGCCCTTCACCTGAGCTTTCCTTTTCCCTTTCTCCTCCCGCTGCTTCTCCTGCTGCTTTTTCACCTTCCTGTTGAATGACCACTTGAACTTTTACAGGGATACCGACAAAGGCCTTGGCGGGGGCCTGGATCTTCAAGATAAACTTTGGAATGCAGTTGCCATTAGGTTCGATGCACTGCCGGCCAACCGCGCATTGTTTTTGTTTGTGTACGCATTTGTTTTTGTTGCAGATGTCTCTTGTGCAGGCCTTTTTGTCATTGCAATCGGCATTCCGCTTGCAACGATTGCATTCGGACTCATTTTTGACACATTCATAGGTGACTTGAGTCGGGCCCTTCGGGCCACCATTGAGAGCATTAATGATGATCAAAGCGTCGAGAGGGGTAACCCACCCGTCTTGATTTACATCAAAACCGTCCAGGCCGGGAAGATTCGCGACAGCAGTGGGTCCATTTCCGTTGAGAAAGTTAATGACCACGAGGGCATCAAGCGGCGTGACATTCCCATCGCCATTGATATCGAGACGATTTTTGTACTCTGTGCATAAAAAGGGTTTGTCTTTGGGACAGGAACATCCCCCTTTGGGTTCGATGCATTGCAAGCCGGTCATGCACTGTTGCCGTCTATGTTCGCATTGACCTTTATTATTGCAGATATCCATCGTGCAACCCCTATGGTCATCACAATCGCCGTTCTGCTTACAAGAGGGACATTGGGATAGATTTTTGACACAACTCTTTGAAGTATCGCAAAAAACAGGTTTGTCTTTAGGGCAGCCGATACATTCTCCACGGGGCTCCGTGCAAGTCTGATTAGCCGGACAGGTCTTGACCAGATAGGCGCAATGTCCAGTAGACGGATTGCACCCGTCATCCGTGCAAGCCAGACTGTCGAAGCAGTCTCCCGCCTCTTTGCAAGGTTTACATTCTATTTTATCTTTGACGCAGCGGTTTAATTCCGTGCAGAAATAAGGTTGTTTCTTGGGACATTCGATCTTGCATTCCGCCGAGCATCCGTCTCCTGACTTGGCGTTGCCATCGTCGCATTCTTCATTTTCTTCCATCTTTCCATTGCCGCAGAGCTTTGCTCCACAGCAACAATAAGCCCCCCATTCAATACCGCACATTCCTGATCCCTTATTTTTCCTATCCCCATAGGGACAATAATATTGATTGGGTACCGTCTTGCAATCCTTGGGACAGCAAGGCGGCAATATTTGGCAGCAGTATTGACATTGAGCAGCGCCCATCTGCCCTCCATACTTCTCACAATAGACGGGATAGCGCCCACTTTTTTGCACCGGCTCCGCAGAACAACTGCCACCGTTGCCATACATTTCACACAGATTCCGGCCTTCGCATTGACAGCCCCAGCAAGCATTACCGTTCTTGCAACTTCCGACAACCGGAGGTTCGGTCGGATCGCTCAGGTCGCATCCTTCAAACCATTCCTTTTTCCCGTTACCGCAATAGAGGTTGCATTGGGCTTTATTGGCGACACATCTGTTCAAGACATCGCAAAAGACAGGATTATCTTTAGGGCACTCAGGGCGCACACATGTAAAATTCACTCCGCTTTCACTTTTCCTTCTAGAACCTTTCCCGAAGGCCTTAACTTCTGAACTCCCCGGCTTTATACATTGGAAAGTTGCACTACCCGGTGCTGAACTTTTTAATTTAATGATAGGTTTGGTGACTTCCCAAATGTAATCCTCTCCTTCATAATTTTTGTCATTCTTTGCCCACGCCGTCTTAACCCCAAGCCACTCGTCCCATGATTTCGATGGGGGAAAACTTTCTCTTTCCCTCTCTCCTGCAGGGGAGGGACAGGAGGTTGTCGCCTGAACGGTCCCCGTCTCTCCTACATTAAATACCCCTCCGCCCGATAGAGTAACTTCGCATACATTTCCGCCATCGCAGCAAATACCGTCTTCGCCCAAACCCACTACGCCGTCCCCATTCCTATCATAGAGACAGACAGAGGTTGTGGTTCCATTGAGATTCCTACATTCACTTACCTGCATGCATTGACCTGTCGTGCAGGTTTTTTCAATTTTAATCTCTTTCTTGCACGAAGCCGAACAGCCATCGCCGTCATTCTTATTCCCATCGTCACACTCTTCGGATCCGCATCGCTTTCCATCGCCACAGATCACCGGATTAGAGGTGTGAGCGCAGTTTTTGTTTATTGAATCGCATTTGTCATCAGTGCATACATCCTGATCGGCGCATTCCGAATCCGAAGTGCAGACCGCACAGTCTTGACTTGTAGCCACGCATTTATTCAATCTGTCACAGAAAATTGTGTTGGCTGGACACTGGCACTGGCCGTCGAGGGGATTGCAGGACTCCCCGTCTGTACACTGGGTGAGACTTCCCTGACAGATCCCGTTGGAGCACTGGTCCGCGGTGGTGCAGGCATTGGTGTCACTGCAAGGGGCGGTGTTGAAGACCG